>Ga0209906_100278_pt1 | contig 34517 bp, 35 predicted proteins | sample FECB24metaG_FD_188303 | JGI IMG/M metagenome (GOLD analysis project Ga0209906, IMG submission 188303) | Cyanobacterial communities from the Joint Genome Institute, California, USA from Joint Genome Institute, California, USA - FECB-24 metaG... ... | reverse complement strand
CGAAATAGTATGGCCCCTTGGTCAGGTCCTCGTTGAAGCTGTGGCCGTTCAGCGTCCGCTGGGGCGGAAGTTTCTCTGCGAGGGTCATTGAATGCTCCTCCTCAATGATCGATGGCGTGCCCCCTCCCCCGACTCGCTTCGCGAGCCACCCTCTCCCCGAGGGGAGAGGAGGTACGGGCCGCAACGTCGCGCGTCCTCTTCTCCCCACCGGGGAGAAGGTGGCCCGAAGGGCCGGATGAGGGGGCTGGACGGTTCGCCCATCATCGCCACGTCTTCTTCTGCTTCCAGCGCTTCTGGCCGCGCTGCGTCTCGCCCTGGACGCCGAGATAGAATTCCTGCACGTCCTTGGACTGCAGGAGCCGCTTGGCGTCGTCGGCCATCACCAGCCGGCCGAGTTCCATGACATAGCCGTAGTCGGCGACTTCCAGCGCCACCTTGGCGTTCTGCTCGACCAGCATCATCGTCACGCCCTGCTCGCGGTTCAGGCGGCGGATGATCGTGAAGATCTCCTTCACCAGCAGCGGCGAGAGCCCGAGGCTCGGCTCGTCGAGCAGCATCAGCTTGGGCCGCGCCATCAGCCCGCGGCCGATCGCCAGCATCTGCTGCTGACCGCCCGAGAGCGTGCCGGCCGCCTGCCGGCGGCGTTCGGCGAGGATCGGGAAATAGCCGTAGACCATCTCGTGATCCTCGGCGACGCCCTTCGGGTCGCGGCGCACATAGGCGCCCATTTTCAGGTTTTCCTCGACCGTCAGCAGCGGAAACACCTCGCGGCCTTCCGGCACATGGACGATGCCAGCCTTCACGACGCGGTCGGGTTCCTCGCCGGCAATGTTGCGGCCGCCGTACCAAATCTCGCCCTTCTCGGGGTTCATGACGCCGGAGATCGTCTTCAAGAGCGTCGTCTTGCCAGCGCCATTGGCGCCCAGCACGGTGACGATCTGGCCCTCCGGCACTTCCAGGCTGACGCCCCGGATCGCCATGATCGGCCCGTAATAGCTCTCGAGGTTCTTCACCGACAGCACCGACTGCGCGGTCGTCTCGGCCGGGTTGATCGCCTGCTTCAGCATCACGCCACCACCCTTTCGTTTTCGTCCGAGACGCCGATATAGGCCTCGATCACCTTCGGGTGGTTCTGCACCTCATGCGCCGTGCCGATTGCCAGCATCTTGCCGTCGGCCAGCGCCATCACCCGGTCCGACACGGCGGAGACGAGATGCATGTCGTGCTCCACCATCAAGACGGTGATGCCCATTTGCGTCTTGATGTCCTCGACCCAGTAGGCGACGTCCTGCGTCTCCTCGACCGAGAGGCCGGAGGCGGGTTCGTCGAGCAGCAGCAGCTTCGGCTCGATCGCCAGCGCCCGGCCCATCTCGACCACCTTGCGCACGCCATAGGGGAGGCCTGCGATATACTTCTCGCGATAGGCCTGCAGGTCGAGGAAATCGATCACCTTCTCCACCGCCTCGCGGTGCCGCCGCTCTTCGTTGCGCACGAAGGGCGTGAACAGAAGCTCGTTCCACGTGTGGCTCTGGCGGTGGCGGTGACGCCCGACCAGCAGGTTCTGCAGTACGGTCGCCTGGTCGAACAGTTCGATGTTCTGGAACGTCCGCGCGATGCCCAATCTGGCGATCTCGTGCGACTGTTTCGACAGGATGCTCTCGCCCTTGAACCTGATGTCGCCTTCGACCGGATTGTAGAACCGCGAGATCAGGTTGAAGAGCGTCGACTTGCCGGCGCCGTTCGGGCCGACCAGCGCGAAGACCTCGCCTTCCTCGACATTGAACGAGACATCGTTGACGGCGGTGACGCCACCGAACTTCAGCGTGACGTTCTGGACTTCGAGAAGGCTCATCGCATCCGCTCCGTCTTGAGATAGCTTTTCTGGCGGCGGAACATGTCGCGGCGGGCGAATGGGAACAGTTCGAAATAGGTCCTGATCTTCAGCCAGCGGCCATAGATGCCGCGCGGCTCGAACAGGATGAACATGATCAGGATCGCGCCGAAGACTGCCGATTCGAGGCCCGGGATGGTCATGCCCGACGTGCCGAAAAGGGAGCCTACTGCGTCGCGGGCAATGCCGATCCACTGCGGCAGGAAGGTGATGATCACCGCGCCGAAGAACGCGCCGTGGATCGAGCCGAGCCCGCCGATGACGATCATCAGCAGCAGCTGGATCGACAGGATCAGGTTGAACGTCTCGTTGTTGAAGATTCCGGTGTAGTGCCCGAGCAGCGCACCGGCGAGCCCGGTGATCGCCGTCGAGATGCCGAACGAGACCGCCTTGGTCCGCGCAACGTTGACGCCCATGGCGCGCGCCGAAACCTCCGAGTCGCGCACCGCCGCGAAGGAGCGGCCGAGCGGCGAGCGCAGCAGGTTGCGATAGACGAGGACGATGCAGACGACCACGAACAGCACCAGCCAGTAGAACCGGTCCGGATTGCCGTAGCGGTCGAACTGAATGCCGAAGATGTCGATGACCGGCGCGTAGAGGCCGCGCACGCCATTGGTCAGCGGCTCGAGGATGACGATCAGGTCGTCGGTCAGGATCGAGATCGCCAGCGTGCCGATGCCAAGGTAGATGCCGTGCAGCTTGGTCATCGGCATGGCGATCAGCGCGCCGGCAACACCCGCGATGAGGCCGGCCAACGGGAACGAGAGGATGAACGGCAGGCCCGCCTTTTCCTGCAGAAGCACGTTGGCATAGCAGCCGACGGCGAGGAACGCCGCGTGTCCGAGGCTCGCCTGGCCGGTCTGGCCGACAAGGATCATCAACCCCATGCCGGCGATGGCCCAGATCAGCAGCGCGACCATTTCGCCGAGGACGAAGTCGTCGAGGATGAACGGCAGCGCCACCATGATCGCCAGCAGGCCGAGATACCAGAACGCCTGCATGCCATGCTGGAAGAGGTTGATGTCGGCGTCGTAGCTTGTCTTGAAGATGGTCCGCATCGCCTCAGACCTTCTTGCTGTGGACCTGGGCAAGAATGCCGTGCGGTCGGAATACGAGGATGAGGAAGAGCAGCAGGTAGGGCATGATCTGCGAGTAGCCCGGCGCGATGTAGCGCGAGGCGAACGGTTCGATCAGCCCAACGATGATGCCGCCGAGGAGCGCGCCCGGCAGGCTGCCGAAACCGCCGATCACAGCCGCGGCGAAGGCCTTGATGCCCAGCAGGCCGGTTGACGGGTCGATCGATCCCTTCGAGGCGAACAGGATGCCGGCGATGGCCGCAACCGCGCCCGCCAGCGCCCAGATCAAGGAGTTCACGCGCTTGACCGGGATGCCCATGTAGTAGGCCGCGAGCTGGTTCTGCGACGAGGCCTGCATGGCGATGCCGAGCCGCGTCAGGTTGAAGTAGAAATAGAGCGCGACCGTCAGCGCCACGGTGACGCCGATGATCATCACCTCGTCGAGCCCGAGCACCAGACCGCCGAAGCGCACGTCCTGTCCGGCGATCGGCGATTCCAGTGATTTCGGCTCGTGGCCCCAGATCAGGCCGGCGAAGAAGCGGAGCACGAAGCCGAGCGCGATCGTCAGGATCACCACCGCGATCTGCGACTGGCCGAACATGCGGCGCAGCACGAACAGGTCGAGCAGGTAGCCGAAGATGCCCATGATGATCACGGCCATCGGCACGGAGAACCAGAACGGCAGGCCGAGGAACTGGGTGTTCGTGAGGCCGAGCGTGACATAGGCGCCGAGCATCATCATGTCGCCCTGGGCGAAATTAACCTGCTCGGTGGCCTTGTAGATGAGCACGAAGCCAAGTGCGATGAGACCGTATACACAGCCGTTCGCAAGGCCGCTCACAATGAGCTGCAATACGTCCAAAGACGTTCTCCTCCCAGTTCCGTCACGGTCTTTTGCCGTGTTTGCTTGACTATAGACTGCAGGCTCTTGAGAGCAAGCAGCCTTGTGTTTTCGCGCCCGTCAGGGCGCGATGAAAACCTTTCCGTTCGGCTTCGCGAGTTCCGGAGCGACGCGTTCCATGGCTTGCGCCAATGGCACTATCGCGGTCACGTCGGTCGACCACCGGCCGTCCGCGAAGCGCTTCTGCGCCTCCATGACGGCCGCGCCCCTGCGCTCCGGTTCGGCGGATCGCATCCACTCCGTCAGCCAGAAACCCTCGACCTTCTTGTGCATGAAGATCAGCTGTCCCGGCTCCTGAATCGGCGTCTCGGTCTGGTCGAGACGCCCGTAGATGATCCACCGCGCACGGCGCGGCATCGCGTTGAACATCGTCGCCGCCAAGGGCCCGGTCACGGCATCGAGGAAGATGCGCGGCTTCTCCGCCTTGCAGGTCTCCGCCAGCCGCTGTTTGAAATCGGGAGATTCGGCGTTCATCACGATCGCCGCGCCTGCCTTCTCCAGCAGCGGAATCTGGTCGTCGCGGCGCACGATTGCAATCGGACGATAGCCTTCGTCGCGCGCGATCCCCATGATCAGCTTGCAGAGCTGGCTGGCCGCGGCGGTCAGGATGAAGGCTTTCTCGCCCTCCTGCTTGACGATGTCGAACATGGCGATGGCCGTCAGCGGATTGACGATCATCGCCGCGCCGTCGACATCCTTGACCCCGTCGATCAGCCGCAGGCAGGCGGATGCTTCGGCAACAGCATACTCCGCCCAGGCCCCCCAGTTGGAAATGCCTGTGGCGAACGCCACCCGCTTGCCGAGCAGCTTCTGCGCGCCGGCGTCCTCACCCGCTGCCACCACCTCGCCGACGCCCTCGAAGCCCGCCGGCTGGCCCTTCGCCCGCGGCTGGCCATACATGCCCTTGACGAACATGACGTCGGACGGATTGATCGAGGCCAGCGCGACCTTGATAAGCACCTGGCTGGCCTTCGGCGTGGGGACGGCGATCGTGCCGGGCGTGACATAGGGCTCCATCGCCTCCAGCACGCTTCCCGACGGACGGGTCGTGTAACCGTCCTCGTTGAGCAGAAGCGCGCGCATGGTGGTGGGGAGAGTCATCTCGGAGTCCTACGGTTTGAGGATCAGCTTGCCGGCGACGGCCCGGTCGTGGATGCGGCGCAGCACGTCCTTGGCCTCGGCCAGCGGATAGGTGCCCTCGATCACCGGCTTGAGCTTGCCTTCCATCAGCCAGCCAATCAGCTCGCGCATGTTCTCCTCATGCGCCTCCGGCTCCTTCTGCGTGAAGGTGCCCCAGAACACGCCGACCAGGCTGAACCCTTTCACCAGCGCCAGGTTGATCGGGAATTGCGGGATCCGGCCGGAGGTGAAGCCGATCACCAGCAGCCGGCCGTTCCAGGCCATGGAGCGCGACAGCACGTCGAAGGCGTCGCCGCCGACAGGGTCGTAGCCGACATCGACGCCCTTGCCGCCAGTCGCCTCTTTCAGCGTCTCCTTGAGGTTCTCGTAGCCGAGCGTGATGTCGGCGCCCGCGGCCATGGCGATGTCCCGCTTCTCCGGCGTCGATGCGACCGCGATCACCTTCGCGCCCATGATCTTGCCGAGCTGGATGGCCGCGAGACCCGTCGTCCCGGCGGCGCCAAGCACCGCCAGCGTCTCGCCCGGCTTGATCTGCGCCCGCTGCTTCAACGCATGGTGCGAAGTGCCGTAGCCGCAGATCAGCGCGCAGGCGTCCGCGCCCGAGACACCGTCCGGAAGCTTGATTACCAACGACTCGTCGACGCCGATCTTCTCGGCATAGGCGCCGTACGGCGTGAAGGAGACGACGCGGTCGCCGACCTTGAACTTCGTCACCGCCTCGCCAACCGCCGACACCCGGCCGGCCAGTTCCATGCCTGGCACGAACGGCGTCTGCGGCTTGGCCTGATAGAGACCCTGGACCAACAGACCGTCCGGATAGTTCACGCCGATCGCCTCGGCGTCGATGACGACGGTGCGCCCGACCGCCTTGGGTTCCGGCCAGTCCGCGTAATCGAGGTTCTCGATCGGCCCGTATTCGCGCGCGATAACAGCCTTCATCGCCTCACACCTTCTCCTGCGTGTATTTGGCGAGTTCCGAGCGCGCGATCTGGCGACGATGCACCGCATCCGGTCCGTCGACGATGCGCAGCGTGCGCAGGTTCTTCCAGGTCCGCGCCAGAGGCGTGTCCTGGCTGACGCCGGCCGCGCCATGCATCTGCACCGCCTCGTCGGCGATCTTCAGCGCAACGCGCGGCGCAACGACCTTGATCTGGCTGATCCAGGGGGCAGCCGCCTTCCGGTCGCCCTTGTCCATCATCCAGGCCGCCTTGAGGCAGAGAAGCCGGGCCATTTCGATCTCCATCCGCGCTTCCGCGATGATGTCGTAATTGGCGCCGAGCTTTGCCAGCGGCTGGCCGAAGGCCTCACGCCGCATCGAGCGGCGGCACATCGCCTCCAGCGCCATTTCGGCCTGGCCGATAGCCCGCATGCAGTGATGGATGCGGCCAGGCCCGAGGCGGCCCTGTGCGATCTCGAAACCCTTACCCTCGCCGAGCAGCAGGTTCGACGCCGGCACGCGGACATTGGTGAAGCGCATGTGCAGATGGCCGTGCGGCGCGTCATCGTCGCCATAGATCGTCATGGCGCGCACCTTCTCGACGCCCGCCGCATCCGACGGCACCAAGATCATAGAATGCCGCAGGTGCTTCGGTGCGTCGTTCGCCGTCTTGACCATGACGATGTAGATCATGCAGCGCGGGTCGCCCGCGCCCGACGACCACCATTTTTCTCCGTTCAGGACATATTCGTCCCCGTCGCGCTCGCAACGCATCGAGATATTGGTCGCATCCGACGACGCGACGTCCGGCTCGGTCATCAGGAAGGCCGAGCGGATCTTGCCCTCGAGCAACGGCTTCAGCCACCGATCCTTGTGCTCCTGAGTGCCGAAACGCTCGAACACTTCCATATTGCCGGTGTCGGGCGCCGAGCAGTTGAACACTTCGGCGCCGATATGGGCCTTGCCCATCGCCTCGGCGAGATAGGCGTATTCGACCGTCGTCAGCCCATAGCCGCTCTCGGAATCGGTCAGCCAGAAGTTCCACAGGCCGCGCTCGCGCGCCTTCGCCTTCAGCCCTTCGAGAATTTCGGCCTGCCGCTTGGTGAACGACCAGCGATCGCCATCCTTGCCGACCTCGGCCAGGAATTCTTCGTCGAGGGGCATGATCTCCTCGCGGATCATCTTCGACACCCGCTCGTGGATTGGCTTCAGCCGCTCGGTCATCCCCAGATTCATGTCGCTCATATCAAAGTCCTGTTTTTCCGCCGAGGCCGCGCAGCGCGAACGTAACGACCTGTTCAACGATGTTGTGGATGTCCCGGTCGCCTTCCCCGGGACGTTGTGAGTACCAGAAAATGGGAGAGTTCAGGGTCATGAACATGATCTGGTTGGCGATGCTGAGATTGTCGAAAGCCATGTCCCCTTCGCTTCTGGCGCGGGAAATCTGCTCTCGAAAGATGTTGCCATAATGCGTCCGGTATTCGACGAGCTCGTTCAGCTGGCTGCGCTGCTCCGGCGTGGTGGAGCCGCGCAGATGCAGCTCGACGCCTTCCCAGACGGTCCGCTGGAACGCCTTGGTCACCACCATCTGGGTGGTATGAGCCACCGCCATCTTCTTCCATATCTCGACGGCAGGACCTTCCATGGTCCGAAACGGCGCGACGGCCTCGTAGTTCATGTCCATGCCTGTCCGGAAAATCTGCGCGAACAGATCGGCCTTCGAGGAGAAGTGGTGGTAGATCCGGCCCTTGGTGGCGCCCAGCCGGCGGGCGACATCGTCGATCGATGTCGCGGCATAGCCGCGCTCCATGAAGCACGCGGCCGCAACATCGAGTATCTCGATGCGTGCATTGTCCGCTGCCGGTTCGACGGCGCCGAGCTCCACGTGAACCATGACCTCCCTTTCCCGACGCCCTTCTTTACGGCTTTCGCCAATGGGGTCTTTACGGACGCGCAAATGATGAACATACTACCCGGTATGTTGTCAACGCGGCTTCTGGCTTTGACCGGAAAACAAGTCCGCGGGTGGGAGGAATGGAATGGCATATCTCGATGACCTGTTTTCGGTCGCCGGCAAGACGGCGTTGGTGACAGGCGCCGCGACCGGCATCGGCCGCATGGCCGCGACCGCCTTGGTAAGCGCCGGCGCACGCGTTCTGATCGCGTCACGCAAGGGCGCCGACTGTGAGAAGGTCGCAGCTGAACTCAACGCGCTTGACGCGCCCGGCGGCGCCGAGGGCTTCACGGGCGACGTCAGCACCGAGGAAGGCATCGCCGCGCTGGTCGCCGAAGTCAGATCGCGCACCGACACACTCGACATCCTGATCAACAATGCCGGCGTGTCCTGGGGTGAGCCGATGGCGACATTCCCCTACAAGGCGTGGGCCAAGGTGCTGAATGTCAACGTCACCGGGCTCTTCCATCTGACCAAAGAGCTGCTGCCGCTGCTCGAGGCTGCCGCGTCCGACGAGGACCCTGCCCGCGTCATCAATCTTGGTTCCGTCATGGGCACCCAGGCGCTGGCTGACGACGCCTATTCCTACACGGCATCCAAGGCCGCGGTGCATCACCTGACGCGGACGCTTGCGCTCGAGCTGGCGTCGAAACGCATCACCGTGAACGCTTTCGCGCCCGGCCCCTTCCAGAGCCGCATGACCGCGTTTGCCACCGCCAGCGCCGAGGGCGCCGCCAAGGTCGGTTCCCATGTCCCGATCGGGCGGATCGGCGCGCCGTCGGACATCGCGGCAGCAACGCTTTTCCTGTGCGGCAAGGGCGGCAGCTACGTCACCGGAGCCATTCTGCCGCTTGACGGCGGGCAATCGGTCCAGCATGGCATGACGCTGTTCAAGGATTGATCGTCGGGCGGACATGCAACAGAGCACCAAAGAGCCGATCGCAATCGAGGTTCTCTCGACCTTGGTCGGCAAGGAAGTCGGCCTGTCGCCGTGGCGGACCGTCACCCAGGAAATCATCGACCGCTTTGCCGACGCAACGGACGATCACCAGTTCATCCATGTCGATCCCGAGCGGGCCAAGGCCGAAACCCCGTTCGGCGGCACGATCGCGCACGGCTTCCTGCTGCTGTCACTGCTGTCGCCGATGATCTACGAGACGTTGTCCCCGCTCGCCGGCGCCGGCATGGCGATCAATCACGGCTTCGACAAGCTGCGCTTCTCGGCCCCCGTCAGGGCAGGCGCACGCGTCCGCACCCGCTTTGTCCTCGCCGAACTGAACGCGCGCCCCTCCGGCATGGTCCAGATCGGCTATGACGTCACCATGGAGATCGAAAAGTCGCTGAAACCGGCGCTGACGGCGCGATGGCAGACGATCGCCGTAATGGAGAGAAAGGACGAACCGGCATGAACGATCCGAACGTTCTGGACGCGGCCGTTCTCGGACCCTATCTCGCGCAGCGCATCGACGAATTCGGCCAACTGACAGGCGTCGAGAAGTTCAACTCCGGCCAGTCCAACCCGACCTATCTGCTCAAGACCACCACTGGCAGGTTCGTGCTGCGCGCCAAGCCGCCCGGCGCACTGCTGAAATCGGCGCATCAGGTGGACCGCGAGTATCGCGTCATGAAGGCGCTCGAAGGCACTCCGGTGCCCGTCCCGCAGATGCTTCATCTGTCGGACGAGGATTCCCCGATCGGGCGGCAGTTCTTCGTGATGAAGTTCGTCGACGGCCGCATTTTCTGGGATCCGGCGCTGGGCGAGGTCGCCACGAACGGGGAACGGACCGCGATCTACGATTCGATGAACGCGACCCTGGCGCAGCTGCACGAGATCGACATCGAGGCCCGCGGCCTTGGCGACTATGGCAAGCCTGGCAGCTATTTCGAGCGGCAGATCAACCGCTGGACCAGCCAGTACCGCGCCTCCGAGACCGGCGTCATTCCCGCCATGAACCGGCTGATCGAATGGCTCGAGGTGAACATTCCGGCCGACGACGGGCTGGTGTCGCTGGTGCATGGCGACTATCGGCTGGACAACATGATGTTTGCGCCGGACAGGCCGCAGGTCATCGCCGTGCTCGACTGGGAATTGTCGACGCTCGGGCATCCCTATTCCGACATCGCTTACCAGTGCATGCAGTGGCGGCTTCCCCACACCTCCGGCTTTCGCGGACTCGGGGGCATCGATCGCAACGCGGTCGGCATACCAACAGAAGAAGAATATGTCTTAGACTATTGCCGCCGCAGGCGAATAAGCCACATTGATAACTGGACGTTTTACCTGGCTTTCTCTTTCTTCAGACTCGCGGCCATCTGCCAGGGTGTCTACAAGCGGGCGATTGATGGCAACGCGTCGAATCCGGAGAAGGCGCGCACCTATGGCGAGGCGGTGCATCTGCTCGCCGGCCTTGCGGTACAACTGATCGACGGAGAGTGACGTGGCGCGTTTTTCGGGACTGACGGTGATCTTGACCGGCGCGACGGGCGGCTTCGGCCGCCGCACGGCCGAGCGGCTCGCCGAAGACGGCGCGCGCCTCGTCCTGTCCGACATGCGTGAGGAGACCCTCGCTGAGTTTGCCGCGACGCTGCCGACGGAGACGGCGATCCTTGCCGGAGACGTTTCGACCGAAGACCTCTCGGAAGCCCTCGTCAAACTGGCGGTCGACCGCTTCGGCGGCCTCGACATCGCGATCAACAACGCCGGCGTCGCGCAAAGCTTCGTGAAGCTGCCGCAGGTTCCCTCCGACGAGGCCAGGCGCATCATCGAGATTGACCTTCTGGGTGTTTTCTATGCGATGAAGCACCAGCTTCCGCTGATGGAGAGGCAGCACCGCGCGTCGGGGCGTACCGGCGTCATCGTCAACATCGCCTCCGTCGCCGGGCTCGGCGGCGCGCCGCGCCTGTCGGTCTATTCCGCGGCGAAGCACGGCGTCGTGGGCCTCACAAAGTCGGCGGCGGCGGAGTATGCGACCAAGGGAGTTCGCGTCAACGCGGTCTGCCCGTCCTTTGCCCGCACCTCGATGGCGCTCGACTTTCTGAAGATGTTGCCGAACGGTATCGAGGAAGGGGCTGCCGACCTGACGCGCGGCGTGCCGATGCGTCGCCTCGCCGAAGTCGACGAGGTGGTCGAGGTCATCCTGTTCGCCTCCGACCCGAAAAACAGCTTCATGACCGGCCAGACACTTGCGGTCGATGGCGGCATCACGGCGATTTAGATTTCTAACTAAATTTTGACCCTGTCTTCTGACAGGACCTTAACGCCTGTCTCGTAATCTCCTCGCCGGGGGTGGAGGTTAGACGTTGAGCGTTGGTGTTCCTAAAATTTCGATGCGTAGCTGGCTGAGGCTGGCGCAGTGGACCGTGTTCGGCACGCTTGGCTGCATCGCGATCTCGGTCAGTTTCAACACCATCTATTTCTGGAATGAACGTCCGGAGCTGTTCACCAAGTCCCTCATCAGCGCCGCCATCATCCCGGTCATTCTCGCAGGGCCACTGTTCTTCTACCTCACGTTGAAGCTGCGCGAATTGGCAATCGCCAATCACCGGCTGCGCGAACTGGCGTCGAAAGACAGTCTCACCGGTTGCCTGAATCGCGGCGCGTTCACACGCGTCATCGACAAATTTCTCGATATCCGCGGCATCAGCCAACCGCCTACCGGGGCCCTGCTCGTCATCGACGCAGATCACTTCAAGTCGATCAACGATCGGTTCGGTCATCACCGCGGCGACGAGGCCCTGAACCTGATGGCCGACGCCATTCGCGCGTCGCTGCGCAAGAACGATTGGCTGGGCCGGCTCGGGGGGGAGGAATTCGGCGTCTTCCTGCCTGGCGCGGATCTGGCCGAGGCATCGCATGTGGCGGAGCGCATCCGCAAGATGATCAACGCACTCGACTTCACGGCCGATGGCGAGCGCCGCGAGCTGTCCGTCAGCATCGGCGGCGCAGCTTTTGCCCAGCGCATGACATTCGCCGAACTGTTCCGAATCGCCGACGAACGTCTCTATGCCGCCAAGAATACGGGGCGCGACCGGATTGAGATGACCTGGATTCCAGCACCGGATTTCCCAGGCGCTGCCCCGCTCACCGTGCACTGATCAGGCGGCGATGGCTGCGTCGCGCGCGGCTTCCTCGAGAAAATCGAACGCATAGGCCGAGAACGAGCGCCAGCATTCGACGCGGAATGCGGTCTCGCCGGTGCGCCAGATCACGATCTCGATCTTGCCCACGATTGTCCGCGAACACGCCCCGACGGGGAATGCGGCCAGCGACAGGTCCTGCGGGCAGCCGGCGTTCAACGTCGCTTCCGCGCCAAGGCCTTCGACGAGGATCGCAGTGTTCCGGTGCGAGACGTCGACCGCCGAGTGAAGCAGCTTGACGCCCGCGCAATCGGCCGTCGGATCGCCGCCGGCCATGTCGATCACCAGCCACTCATCCGGACCAAGCCACAGCGCGGCGCGGGCGCCGGCCTTGTTGGTGGCCGAAGTCTTGTGCCGGTCGGGCAGCTTGACGCCCAGCGCCTTGGACAGCGCGGCAATCGCCTCCGGCTTTGCGCGCAGCGACATCCGTGCGGCAGGCTCGGCGGGAGCGAGCGTCACGGCCTTGTTCGATACCTTGCGCCCGGCGAGCGGGTGAACGCGGGCCGGCGCGACTGTGGTTGACTTAGCCATTGAGCCGCTCTCCCTTTTCGTCGAAGAACACCTGGCCGACCACTTCCACCTCGATCACCTTGTCCGGCATCGGGACGTAGAGCGTCTCGCCCATCCGGTCGAAGCCGCCTGTGACCAGCCCCAGCGCAATCGAGCGGCCGCAGTTCTCCGACCAGTAGCTCGATGTGACGTGGCCGATCATCTTCATCGGGATCGGCTGTTTCGGATCGGCGACCACCTGGGCGCCCTCCTCCAGGACGACCTTGGGATCCTTGGTCCGCAGGCCGACGAGCTGTTTGCGGCCCTTGGCGACGAGGTCGGGCCGTTTCAGTCCGCGAATGCCGACGAAGTCGGTCTTCTTCTTGCCGATCGCCCAGTCGAGCCCCGCATCGCCCGGCGTCACCGTGCCGTCGGTGTCCTGGCCGACGATGATGTAGCCCTTTTCGGCGCGCAGCACGTGCATCGCTTCGGTGCCGTAGGCGGTCGCGCCATGCTTCTGGCCCTGCGCCCACACGGCATCCCACACCATCGGAGCGAAGTCTGCCGGCACGTTGATCTCGAAGCCGCGCTCGCCGGTGAAGGACATGCGGAACAGCCGGGTCGGCACGCCGCAGATCTTGCCCTCGCGCACCGACATGTGCGGCAGCGCCGCGTCGGACAGGTCGATCCCCTCGACCAGCGGCTCGATGATTTTCCGGCTGTTCGGGCCCTGCACGGCGATCACCGCCCATTGCTCCGAAATCGACGTCAGCCAGACGTTCAGGTGCGGGAACTCGGTCTGGAGATAATCCTCCATGTGGTTCATCACCCGCGCCGCGCCGCCGGTGGTCGTCGTGACATGGAACCGGTCCGGCGCCAGGCGCCCGACGACGCCGTCGTCATAGATGAAGCCGTCCTCACGCAGCATGATGCCATAGCGGCAGCGGCCGGGCTCCAGCTTTTCCCACGGGTTGGTGTAGAGCAGTTCCATGAACTTGGCCGAATCCGGCCCGACCACCTCGATCTTGCCGAGCGTCGAGGCATCGAAAATGCCGGCTGACTTGCGCACCGTCGCGCATTCGCGGTTGACGGCGGCGTGCATGTCCTCGCCCGCCTTCGGATAATACCAGGCGCGCTTCCACTGCCCGACATCCTCGAACACCGCGCCGAGTTTTTCCTCCTGCGCGTGGAACGGCGTCCTTCGCGTCGGATCGAACAGCTTGCCGCGCGAATGGCTGACCAGCGCGCCAAATGTCACCGGCGTATAAGGCGCACGGAAGGTCGTGAGGCCGACCTCGGGCATTTCCTTGCCGAGCGCCTCGGCGGCGATTGCCAAGCCGTGGATGTTCGACGTCTTGCCCTGGTCGGTCGCCATGCCGTTGGTGGTGAAGCGCTTGACGTGCTCGATCGACCGCATGCCCTCGCGGACCGCGAGGCGAATGTCCTTCGCGGTCACGTCGTTCTGGAAATCGACGAACGCCTTGCCGGTCGATTCCGGCCCGGACCCGGGCGCCGCGCCCGCCAGTCCGCCGGCCCAGCTTTCGCTGGTCTCGGCCTTCAGCTTGACGCCGGAAACCTTGGCCGCGCCGGCCGCCTTCGCGGCTTTCTCGCCGGCCGCGAGCGCTTGCCTGACAGTGTCTGCCAGCCCGTCCGTGCCGTTGCACGCCCCGACCGAAACGCAATCCTGCGCGTAATCGCCGGGCAGGAAGCGCTTGGTGGCGCTGTCGAACGCCACCTTGCCACGCGACTGAGAGAACAGGTGCACCGAGGGCGTCCAGCCGGCCGACATCAGGAGAGCATCGACCGGAATCGTCCGCTCCGGTCCACCCGCCACCGCGCGCACTGTCATCGACGAGACGCGCAGGCCGCCGCCGGTATTGAGAACCGTCCGGCCGGACAGGATCTCGATGCCTGCCGCCCGCGCCCCGTCCACCAGCGCGCCCGCCGGATTGTCGCGCACGTCGACGATCGCCGCGATGCCGACGCCCGCCTTCTTCAGGTCGAGCGCCGCCGCATAGGCCGAATCGCCCGCCGTGAAAACGCCGACATTCCTGCCGACCGCGACGCCGAAATGGTTGAGGTACGTCCGCCCCGCCGAGGCCAGCATGACGCCCGGCCGGTCGTTGCCGTCGAACACCATATGCCGCTCGATCGCGCCGGTGGCGATGATCACGCGCCTGGCGCGCACCTGCCACAGCCGCTCGCGCGGCAGGTTGGCACCCGGATTGGCAAGGTGCTCGCTGACCCGCTCCACCAGCCCGACGAGATTCTGCGCATAGTAGCCGAAAGCCGTCGTTCGGGTCAGCACGCGGACATTGTCCATGGCGGCCAGCGTCGCCGCCGTCGCCTGCGCCCAGTCCCAGCCGGTCACGCCATCGATGGCCGCGCCCGCCTCGAAGCGCAGTGCACCGCCGGCTTCCGCCTGTTCGTCGGCGACAATCACCCGTGCGCCAGTCCCCGCCGCCGCCAATGCGGCCGACAATCCCGCCGCGCCGCCGCCCAGCACCAGCACGTCGCAATGCGCGTAGCGCGATGCGTAGTGGTCCGGATCAGGTTGATCCGGCGCGACGCCAAGGCCGGCCGCGGCGCGGATATTGGGCTCGTAGACATTCTTCCAAGCCGATTTCGGCCACATGAACGTCTTGTAGTAGAAGCCGGCCGAGAACATCGGCGCGGCGATGCCGTTGACCGCCCCGACGTCGAAGGCAAGCGACGGCCAGCGGTTCTGCGACACGGCGGTCAGCCCGTCATAGACCTCCTGCACGGTGGCGCGGACGTTCGGCACCTTGCGCGCCGCGTCACGATGCACCCCCACCAGCGCGTTCGGCTCCTCGGCGCCCGCCGAGATCACGCCGCGCGGGCGGTGATACTTGAAAGACCGGCCCATCAGGTGGACGCCATTCGCCAGCAGCGCCGACGCCAGCGTATCGCCCGCCAACGCCGGGTAGGACACGCCGTCGAAGGAAATCTTCACCGCCTTCGCGCCCTTCAGGCGGCCGGCCTTGTCGATGCGGAACGCGGCGGTCATGCCTTTTCTCCCGCCTTGACGTTCGGCTTCTTCTCGCCCGCCTTGTAGGTCATCAGAAACTTGTCCGTCACGCTGTCGCGCACCGCGTTGAAGAAGCGCGCGCAGCCGTGGATGTGCCGCCAGCGCTCATAGATGATGCCCTTGGGGTTCGAGCGGATGAAGAAGAAACCCTCGAACTCCTCATCGGAAATCTCCGCGATGTTCTCGGGCCGCGCGATATGCGCCTCGCCGGCATTGCGGAACTCGAGTTCCGGCCGCTCTTCGTCACAATAGGGGCAATGGATCAGCAGCATCTGGGGGTCCTAATGCGCCACGGCGGCGGCGGCCGCCTCGTCGATCAGCCGGCCGGAGCGGAAGCGCTCCAGCGTGTAGCCGGCATTGATCGGGTGCGGATTGTCGTTGGCGATGGTGTGGGCGAAGACATGGCCCGAGCCCGGCGTCGCCTTGAACCCGCCCGTGCCCCAGCCGCAATTGACGTAAAGCCCCGGCACCGGCGTCTTGGCGAGGATCGGCGAGCGGTCGGGCGTCACGTCGACGATGCCGCCCCACGAGCGCAGCATCTTCATGCGCGTGAACACCGGGAACATCTCGCAGATCGCGTCCAGCGTGTGCGTCAGGATGTGCATGCCGCCGGTCTGCGAATAGGAGATGTACTGGTCGGTGCCGGCGCCAATCACCAGTTCGCCCTTGTCGGACTGCGAGATGTAGGCATGCACCGTGTTCGACATCACCACGCAGGGGAAGCATGGCTTCACCGGCTCCGACACCAGCGCCTGCAGGGGATAGCTTTCGAGCGGCATCCGCACATCGGCCATCTGCATCAGCACGGAGGAGTGGCCGGCGGCCACGACGCCGATCTTCTTGGCGCCGATATAGCCCTTGGTCGTCTCGACGCCGGTGACATGTCCGTTCGCCGAGCGGCGGATCGCCTTGACCTCGCAGTTCTGGATGATGTGCACGCCCCGGTCCGACGCTGCACGCGCATAACCCCAGGCCACCGCATCATGCCGCGCCGTGCCGCCGCGCCGCTGCAGCGTCGCGCCGACGACGGGATAGCGCGCGTCCTTGGCAATGTTCAGCGGCGGGCAATAGGCCTGCGCCTCTTCCGGCGTCAGCCACTCATTGTCGATGCCGTTCAGCCGGTTGGCGTGGACATGCCGCTTCAGCACCTGGATGTCGTGCACATTGTGCGCCAGCATCATCACGCCGCGCGGCGAATACATCACATTGTAGTTCAGGTCCTGGGACAGCCCGTCCCACAGCTTGACCGCGTGGTCGTAGATTCCGGCGCTCTCGTCATAGAGATAGTTGGAACGAATGATCGTCGTGTTGCGGCCGGTGTTGCCGCCGCCCAGCCAACCCTTTTCCAGCACCGCGATATTGGTGATGCCGTGGTTCTTGGCGAGATAATAGGCCGTCGCCAGCCCGTGCCCGCCGGCGCCGACGATGATCACGTCATATTCGGCCCGAGGCTCAGGCGAGGACCATTGCTCATCCCAGCCCTTGTGGGCGCGCATGGCTTCGCGGGCGAGTGCGAATACGGAGTATTTGCGCATGGAATCGGGCCTCTGGACGGTCTGCGGCGGCGGGTCTCTTCGGCCCGAAGCGCTGAGCGTATCACTAGCGAAAAAGCGCGGGAAGCAATTGCGCTGTTTGCGACGGCGCTTGCCGTTTTGCGCCGTGGATGATGATGCTCTCAGTCTGTCAAATTTCTGCGTCGGCATGCTCTGGCGCGACCGGTTAGAGCTTGGACGACAGCACCGATCCTTTTGGAATGGGCAGCGTCCTGACGTTGGCGACCATCTCCGATACTTCGGCATCCCCTGAATTCTCGGCAAGTTCGAGCAGATGTTCGTTGATCACGAGAAATGGTCGTCCTGCCATAGCCGCCGCAAAGCGACGGACGACCCGGTGATCGCTTCGCAGCAACCGGACAATGCCAGCGCGCGTGCGATGTTCTCGCCTTCTGTAGGACGCTTCGATTGTAGGAAAGGGAGAGTCTGGTTTCATGGCGACCGCATTGACGATCGCTAGGCCCAGGATGCCATCGTCGACAATTCTCACAAACACCGTCACCGCGTGCCGATCGCCCTCATCCTCACTGTCGAGCATAAGCAGAATCTTGCCGAGTACCCTGCCATCGCCCATCGTAACGCACCCTCTAAGCGCCTCAATGGCATCCATCCGGATGCGCCAGACAGGGTCGTCAAGCAGTTCTGCGATCACCGGTTTGAATGCTGCAACAGCGCCGCGCCTCAGGAACGTCGCGATGAACGCTCCTACGCCTCTTGAGTGCACATTCTTGGACCTCAGAAGCTGACCGACCGACGACAGCGGGTAGCCTCTTTGGACTGCCGTGAGAAAATCATTCGCCAATCTTCCATCCCCCTGGAAATCCGGGGAAATGAGGCGCTCAAACATTTCGTCGGGGGTCATGTGCGAGGGCGGCTGTTCCGCCCGAAAAGTTGATTGTGGACTAGATATGCTTCAGCTTGCCACTCGTCAATGCGCGCTTGACGGCAGAGCCATCCTGCGCCGGGGCGCATGAAGGCGTGGCTTGGAGTGTCACCCGAACTTCCGCTGCGAATCGAGCGCCAGTCCCAAACCGACGCTGCCGAACACGTCGCCCTTGACCATCTTGGCATGCGGAAACATCCGCTCCACCGCATCCCGCACCTGCGGGATCGCCGTCGAGCCGCCGGTCAGGAACAGGGTCTCGATCTGATCGGGCGCAAGGCCCGCCGCGCGCACCGTCTCCGCCATCTTGTCGACGATGCGCTGGACCGCGGCGGCGATCGCCGCATCGAGCTGGCCTGCAGTCAGCGCGATGCCGAGCTTTTCCTCTGTCAGCGGCAGGTCAATGACCGCCTCGGCCTGTTCCGTCAGGTCGATCTTGGCGCGCTCGACCAGGCCCGCCAGCGCGTGGCCCTGCCGGTGGCGCACGATGTCGATCATGCGCTCCACCAGATGCGGCTTTGCCGCCTCCTGGCGGATCTGGCGCAGATCGACATTCGCCTTGTTGGAATAGAGCTGGTTGATCCGCTGCCAGGTGGCGAGATCGTTGAAATAGGACACTGGCAGGTTGCGCTTGCCGTCCTTGGTCGGGGTGCCGTAGCCGAGTTCCGGCATGACGCGGGCGATCGAGAACAGGCGATCGAAATCCGTGCCGCCGACATGCACGCCGGTATTGGCCAGCACGTCGCCCTTGCGATCGACCCGCCGCGCGCCGTCCGGCGAGACGCGCACGATCGAAAAGTCCGACGTGCCGCCGCCGATATCGATGATCAGCGCCAGTTCCTCGCGCTCGACGGTCTGCTCGTAGTCGAGCGCCGCCGCGATCGGCTCGAACTGGAAGGCGATGTTCTTGAAGCCCCTCGCCCGGGCCGCCGCCTCCAGTTCGCCTTGCGCCGCCTGGTCGGCCGCCTCGTCGCCATCGACGAAATGCACCGGCCGGCCAAGCACGACGCTTTCCACCGGGCCGCCCACCGCCGCTTCCAGCTTGCCCTTCAGATGGTCGATGAAGATGCCGATGATGTCGGTAAAGGCCATCGACCGCGCCTTGATCCGCGTCTTTTCGTGGATCAGCGAGGTGCCGAGCACGCTCTTCAGCGCCCGCAGCAACCGACCTTCGGAATTGAGCGTGTAGTCTTCGATGGCGCGGCGGCCGAAATAGGTGCGGTCGTCCTCGAAATTGAAGAACACGGCGCTGGGGAGCGTGACTGATTGGCCTTCCAGCGCCACGAGCTGCGCGCGTCCGTCGCGAACGATGCCGATGGTGGAGTTCGACGTGCCGAAGTCGATCCCGCCGAAGCTGGGCTGCATGATGTGGCTCCGACATGTTTGCGGGACGAGCCGGATACGGATTGCGGGGATCGATGTCCACCCCGAATCGGCGCGCACCAGACGCCACCGATCGGCTCTCGACAAATCCGGATGATTCTGCTAAACGCCGCGCCAATTCGCGGTGGGCTGCCCATCGCGGACGTGCTTCGTTTGGCCATGGCGGTCGAAACGAAGACGTCCCGGCCAGGTTCGAAACGACAGGATCACACGTGCAGGTACTCGTTCGCGACAACAATGTTGACCAGGCGCTCCGCGCGCTCAAGAAGAAAATGCAGCGCGAAGGCATCTTCCGCGAAATGCGCGCTCGCGAGGCTTACGAGAAGCCTTCGGAGAAGCGCGCCCGCGAAAAGGCGGAAGGCGTGCGCCGCGTCCGCAAGATGGCCCGCAAGCAGATGCAGCGCGAAGGCCTGCTTCCGCCGACGCCGAAGAAGCCTGTTGTGGTCGCCCGTCCGGCAGCGCGCTGATTTCCGCCGCTATTTCGTCCCTTTCCGGTCATAGGGAAATGTGGCGCGGTTCGAAACCGCGCCATTTTCATTTCGCCGGCCCATGGGGATGGGGGCGGCGGGCCGACCGACAGGCCGCCTTTCACGCAGGAAGGCGGCAATTGCCCGAGGGAACTGCCTGCGATGACTGAACCGACCCATCTCCGCACAGGCCTCGGACAGCGGATCTCGATCTCGCTGCTGCTTGTTGCGTCGCTCGGCATCGCCGGCTGCCAGACGGCTGCGATCAGCGACATCGCTACAGTCGAGGTGGCGCAGGGTTCGACCGAGAACATCGCTTCGCTCACCGCCGTCATCGAGCGCAATCCCCGCGATCCGGAAGCCTACAACGTTCGTGGCCAGGCCTATGGCCGCGGCGGGCGCTACAACGAGGCGCTGGCCGACTTCGACACCGCGATCAAGCTGAACTCGGGCTTCTACCAGGCCTATGCCAACCGCGCGCTGATCCACCGCTTTCTCGGCAACAATGCCGCCTCGATCGCCGACTACAACCGCTCGATCCAGATAAACGGCAATTATGACACCGCCTATATCGGCCGTGGCGAGGTCTACCGCACCTCCGGCCGCGTGCAGGAAGCGTTCCGCGACTTCGAGAAAGCGATCCAGCTCGATACGACCGATCCGCGCGCCTATCACCGCCGCGGCCTGCTCTACCAGATCCGCGGCCAGCACGACTTCGCCATCGAGGACTTTTCGACCGCCATCTCGCTCGCAGCCGATTCGCCGGAGCCCTACAACGGCCGTGGCCTGTCCTATCTGGCGCGCAACGACGAGGACAACGCGTTCGCCGATTTCAACACCGCGATCAGCCTGAACGGCAACGTCGCCGAAAGCTGGTCGAACCAGGCGCTGATCTACGAGCGGCGCGGCGACAAGGCCAAGGCTGCGAAGTCCTATGCCCGCGCGGTTCAGCTCGATCCGAACTACAAGCCGGCCTCCGACGGCCTGTCACGCACGCGCGGCGCCTGACGCGGCACGGCAGGCCATTGTTGAAACGGCCCGAATGCTCATACACTCCTGGAACCTTGCCGTGTGCCGTTCGTTCAGCGATCGACGTATGTCGAATTGGCCGACCGGGAGACATCACATGAAGCACATCCTCGCAGCAGCAGCACTTATCGCAGGCACGTTCGCCGCCCTCCCCGCCAGCGCGCAGAGCGGCGGCGTTGAACTCGGCGTCCTCGATTGCGTGATCGAAGGCGGCACCGGCTTCATCATCGGCTCGTCGAAAGACATCAGCTGCACGTTCAAGCCCGCCGACACGGGCAACGCGCCCGAAAACTATTTCGGCGTGGTCAGAAAGTTGGGCATCGACATCGGAACCACCGGCGAAGTGTTCATGCAGTGGCTCGTGCTGTCGCCGACCGCCAACATCTATGCGCCCGGCGCATTGGCCGGCAACTACGTTGGCGCAAGCGCGGGCGCAACGGTCGGCATCGGCGCGGGCGCCAACCTGCTGGTTGGCGGCTCCGGCTCGAGCTTCACCCTCCAGCCGCTGAGCGTCGAAGCCCAGACCGGGTTGAATGTCGCGATCGGCGTCTCGGAATTCCAGTTGCGCAGCGTCGCGAACTGACGATCGATCCGGCCGGCACAACGTCTGGTCGAACGCTTTCGCGCAGCGTGGTAATTGCTCGCGCCTGACCGATGGATTATCGCCCGGTTCGCCAGTCTGGCCCGGGACGCCCATCCGTGATCAACGAGACATCCACCAAGGTCGAATGGCGCGCGCTGTGGCGCAGCGGCGACCTCGGCCTGTTCTGCTTCGTCAGCATGGGCATCCTGCTGCATGCGACCATGGAAACCATGATCGCGACGATCTCGCCCGCCATGGTGAAGGAACTGTCGGGCGTCCAGCTTGTCGGCTGGACATTCGCCATCTACGAACTGGGCGCCATCGTCGCCGGGGCGGCCGCCGGCCGGCTCGTCTCCTACATTTCGCTGCGCCACAACATGGCGGGCGCGGCCGTCATCTACGGCACCGGCGCGTTGATCTGCGCGCTCGCGCCGTCGATGCCGGTGCTGCTCGGCGGACGGCTGATCGAAGGCCTTGGCGGCGGCGCGCTGGTGTCGCTGGCCTTCGTCTCGGTCGAACGCCTGTTCCCGCGCGCCATCTGGCCGCAGCTTTTCGGCATCATGTCTGCCGTCTGGGGCGTCGCCGCCTTCAGCGGCCCACTGATCGGCGCGCTGATCTCGACCGCGTTCGGCTGGCGCTGGGCTTTCGGCGCATTCACGATTGCCGGGTTCGCCATGGCCTCGGTCAGTTACGTCGTGCTCCGTTCGCCCGAAGCGAGAAGCGTCAAACGTGATGGCCTTCCGCCACCCTTCCCCGTGCTGGCGCTCGCAACGCTCGGGGCCGCGGTCATTTTCGTCGCGCTGGCCGGCGTCGAAATCCGGCTCGGGCAGTCGACCCTGCTCCTGCTGCTCGGCATCGCCGGCATCTGGCTGTTCTTCCGCATCGATGCATGGCGGCCGGCCTCACGCCTGTTCCCAAGCCGGCCGTTCGACTGGTCCACGCGGGTCGGCAGCGGCATGACGATGGTGGCTGCGCTCTCCGTCTCGACCGTGTCCTTCTCGGTCTACGCGCCGCTCGTCCTGACCAGCCTGCACGACATTCCGGTGCTGACGACGGGATACATCATCGCCGCCGAATCGATCGCCTGGTCGATCCTGTCGATCATGGTCGCCGGCGCCAGTCCGCGACACGAACGCGCGATCATCATCACGGGCGCCTTCATGATCACCGCCGGCCTCGTCGGTTTCGCCATCGCAATTCCGGCCGGCCACATTCCGTCGATCCTGTTCTGCGCCCTCCTGCAGGGTGGTGGCTTCGGCATCGCCTGGCCGTTCGTCACCCGCGTCATTGTCGCGTCAGCTCCGGCCAGCGAGAGCACCATTGCTTCGTCTGCGGTGCCGACGATGCAGCGCATCGGCTATGCGACGGGGGCCGCCGCCGCCGGGATCGTCGCCAACGCCAGCGGTTTCTCCGACGGCCTGTCCGGCGAGACGGCGGAGGGCGTCGCGCGCTGGCTGTTCCTTGCCTTCGTGCCGCTGGCGCTTGTCGGATGCGCAGCAGCCGTGCGGATGTCCCGGACGACCGGGTGATGCGGGTCAGGGCGGGTCTCGACACGTTCACCGGCGCCGCCGACGTGGTGGAGTGAAACGGGACCGTTCAGTCCAGGTCCTTCGCCATATTGAGCGAATGCGCCTTGAACCCGAAGCGTCGATAGGTTTCGGCCGCGCCGTCATTGCCTTCGATGACATGCAGCATCATCCGCGACAGGCCGCGCGCGCGGGTCAGCCGCTCGGCCTCCGCCAGCAGCAGCTTGCCGATGCCCTTGCCGCGATGCGCCCTGGCGACGACCAGCGCGTCGACCTTGCCGTAGCAGCGCAGCTTCTCGGCGAGATAAGTCTCACCCTCGGCGACATACCAGATCAGCAGTCCCGCCACCTCCCCGTCGCACTCGGCCAGAATCGCAGCAGAGTCATGGGTTGCCAGCATGTCTTCCGTCTCGGCCGCCCCGATCGCCGCCGTCTCCCGGTCTGTCAGCGACTCACCCGAAATCGCATTCTCGAACCGGTTGAGTTCAAGCAGCAGTGCCGTCACCGCCTCGCTGTCGGCGGGTGTGTAGGGACGGATGCGGATGGTCATGGGGTCAGGCGGCACCAGCCAAGTTGCGCCTTCGCTCTACCTTAGCCAGATGGCGACCTGCAAGGGGACTATGCCGTCCAAACGCTCATCGACCGAGATCCAGCGCGTCGCGCAGCACGTCAATATGACTGCGACTGCCGACTGTGCCGTCCGGCAATATCTCGGCGCCTTCCACTTTGCCCATCGACCAGTAATAGGTGTGCGTGAACAACCTCAAGCGAAACCCAAGCCGTCGACGAGTCATTCTGACCTGAAAATTGCGCACGCCCGGCCCAAAATTCTCCTCCTGCGACCCGGATATCGGGTCGCCTGTCGACCACAGATTTCCGACATCGAATATGTTGGTCCATCTCGTCGCGGCAAAGACCGCCCCGTGATGGGCGTGTTTGCGGCCGGAACGGTCGATGTAGAACACGGTCGGCGTCTTGCGCTCCGACAGAGGCGGACACCAGGCAAACAGGCGCTCGTCGATTCCTTGCTGAAGCGCCTTGATGTTGTGCGTCACGAGAAATTCGGCATGGGTGAGAGGACTCCCAAGCGTCACGAAGTCACTAATCTTCCAAGGCTTGCTGGTCGTATCGGCTGTGTCGGCGAGCGCTTGATAGACATCGAACTGCGCGGAGTGGAACCCCGGCTTCAAAACGAAGGACTCTCGATCGCTCGCCTTAAGGGGCGCAGCAAACTTGCCAACTTTACGCAGTGCCGATATGACCGACGGTTCCTGACGCGGGTTATTGTGGCTGGGACCGAACTCGGCCCACAGAAGTTGCAACAGGTCGTAGGCGACAATCGATCCCAGACTATGAGAGACAAGGATGACCCGGTCGTAGGACGTGTCACTCATGATCGTACGCAGCAATGACAGGCCGCGCTCGCGGACTTCCGCGCGCTTGGCAACCGTTCCAGGTTCGGCGCGGACGTAGGCCGCGACGTCGCCGAAGTAAGGGACCAGAAACGCACCCACGAACAAAGTGATCGCTCCGGCGATCATCGCCCACGTCCAGGCCGGCCAGAGCACCACATCATAGTCAAAGGCCTTCATGACCGTCAGCACGATACCCGGAGCGAGCGCTGCGAGCACGGCCAACCACAGAACGACAAAAAGCTTGCGGACGTTCCTGGGGACGTCCGACCATTTCCTGAACAACAGGCCCATGCCCCAGGCTCTGAGCCGTTCGAGCGTCGTGCCTTGGGTTATGTCCGCCCAGTACAGTTCGTAAAAGTCAGTGCGTCTGCCGTTCGTCCCAGCGGGCGTGGTGATTCGGCGCAGTTCGTGCAGGCCGGTTCGAGTATCCGGCACAATCCAGCTCTTGTTGATCTCGATTCCATCTTCATCGCTCGTGCGCCGTCCAAACAACCCAGCGGTCAGCCGCAAATCGGTGCTCCATACCGCACGCACGAAGCCTCGAAGCGTTTCCATCGGCCTTTGCTCGCCCATGCCGTGGATCACGACGACCGCCTGGCTCAACGGACGCTTCTTGGAGGCAACCGCCGGTGCCGCGGCAACGACCGGCGGCACCACCGCCATATCCGACGCCGGCAAGGACCCCGAATTAGGCAGACGCTTTCCAGATGTCTTGGCCATCTCTCCAACCTGCGATCAGAAAGGAATATTGCAAGATTAAGATTATACGAGCGATGGCACTTTGCAATGTAGGCAACAACAAAAAAGCCCGGCGTTGAAACCGGGCTTTTATTCTTACTGAAGCTTACAGATTTTCAGTGATCCAGCGCCTTGACGATTTCCTCGGTCATCTTCTTGGCGTCGCCGAGCAGCATCATCGTGCCGTCCTTGTAGAACAGCGTGTTGTCGATGCCGGCATAGCCGGAGCCGAGCGAGCGCTTCACGAAGAGGCAGGTGCGCGCCTTGTCGACGTCGAGGATCGGCATGCCGTAGATCGGCGAGGACTTGTCGTCGCGCGCGGACGGGTTGGTCACGTCATTGGCGCCGATGACGTACGCCACATCGGCCTGTGCGAACTCGGAGTTGATGTCCTCGAGCTCGAACACTTCGTCATAGGGCACGTTGGCTTCGGCCAGCAGCACGTTCATGTGGCCAGGCATGCGGCCGGCGACCGGGTGGATCGCGTATTTCACCTCGACGCCCTTGGCCTTCAGCTTGTCGGCGAGTTCCCGCACCGCATGCTGCGCCTGCGCCACCGCCATGCCGTAGCCGGGCACGATGATGACCTTCTGCGCATTGGCCATCAGGTAGGCCGCGTCGTCTGCCGCGCCCTGTTTGACGGTGCGCTGGACGCCGTCATCGACCGCTGCCGCCGTCTCGCCGCCGAATCCGCCGAGAATGACCGAGATGAAGGAGCGGTTCATGCCCTTGCACATGATGTAGCTGAGGATCGCGCCGGACGAGCCGACAAGCGCGCCGGTGATAATCAGCGCCAGATTGCCGAGCGTGAAGCCAAGTGCCGCCGCCGCCCAGCCCGAATAGGAATTCAGCATCGACACGACGACCGGCATGTCCGCGCCGCCGATCGGCACGATCAGCAGCACGCCCAGCGCCAGCGACACGACGACGATCAGCCAGAACATCGTGTAGCTCTGCGTCACGACCAGCGCGACGATCAGCACGACAAGAGCGATGCCCAGCCCCGCGTTGATGACGTGGCGCATCGGCAGCATGATCGGCTTGCCGGACATGCGCCCGTCGAGCTTCAGGAAGGCAATGACCGAGCCAGTGAAGGTGACGGCGCCGATGGCGACGCCAAGCGACATTTCGACCAGCGCCTGCGCATGGATGGCGCCCACCTCGCCGATGCCAAAACTGCTCGGCGCATACATCGCGGCGGCCGCAACCATCACGGCGGCGAGGCCAACCAGCGAATGGAACGCGGCAACGAGCTGCGGCATCGACGTCATGGCGATGGAGCGCGCGATATAAGCGCCAGCGCCGCCGCCAATCGCAAGGCCAAGTACGATCAGTCCGAGGCCCGTAAAAGAGGGAGTCGCCAGCGCCAGCGTGGTGACGATGGCGATGCCCATGCCCACCATGCCGTAGATATTGCCCTGGCGGCTGGTCGTCGGATGCGACAGGCCGCGCAGCGCCATGATGAACAGGACGCCGGAGACGAGATAGAGGAAAGAGGCGAAATTGGCTGACATCGGCCTTACTTCTCTTTCTTCTTGTACATCGCGAGCATGCGCTGGGTGACCAGGAAGCCGCCGAAGATATTGACCGAGGCGAGAACCAGCGCGACGAAGCCGAAGCCGGTCGCAAGGCCGGAAGCCGAAATGCCTACGGCCAGAAGCGCGCCGACCACGATGACCGACGAGATCGCGTTGGTGACGGCCATCAAGGGCGTGTGCAGGGCCGGCGTGACCGACCAGACGACGTAGTAGCCGACGAAGATCGCCAGCACGAAGATCGCGAGGCGGAACACGAAAGGATCAATCGCGCCACCCGAGACGCCATGCGCGACAGCGCCTGCGGTATCGGCGATGCTGTCGTCGGAAAGCGCCATGCGCACCGCAGCCGCGGCCTGGTCCAACTGGTCGAGGGCCTGTTCGAGAGCCGACTTTTCCATCACGCGTCCCTCTTCTTGGCGGAAGCCGGTTTCTTGGCCGCGACGGCAGGTTCGGCAGCAGACTGCGCCGCTGCGGCAAATGCCGGATGCACAACCGCGCCGCCATGCGTCAGCATCGTCGCCTTCACCAATTCGTCTTCCGGATTGATCTTGATGACCTTCTCCGCCTTGTCGACCAGCGTCTCCAGGAAAGCGAAGAGGTTGCGGGCATAGAGCAGCGATGCCGACGCAGCGACTCGGCCCGGCACGTTGAGATGGCCGACGATCTTCACGCCATTGGCGGTCGTCGCGATCTTGCCGGCCACCGCGCCCTCGACATTGCCGCCGCGCTCGACCGCGAGGTCGACAATCACCGAGCCGGGCTTCATCGAGGCGACCATCGCAGCCGACACCAGCTTCGGGGCAGGCCGACCGGGAATCAGCGCCGTGGTGATGACGATGTCCTGCTTGGCGATGTGCTCGGCCGTCAGCGCCGCCTGCTTCGCCTGGTATTCCTTGGACATTTCCTTGGCGTAGCCGCCGGCTGTTTCTGCCGCCTTGAATTCTTCATCCTCGACCGCGAGGAACTTCGCGCCGAGCGACGCGACCTGCTCCTTGACGGCCGGCCGCACGTCCGTCGCAGTGACGATCGCGCCCATGCGCCGCGCGGTGGCGATCGCCTGCAGCCCAGCAACGCCGACACCCATGACGAACACTTTCGCGGCCGGAACCGTGCCGGCAGCCGTCATCATCATCGGCAGCGCGCGATCATATTCCGAAGCGCCGTCGATCACCGCCTGGTAGCCGGCGAGGTTCGCCTGGCTCGACAGGACGTCCATCACCTGCGCGCGTGTGATGCGGGGCATGAATTCCATTGAAAACGCCGTGAGGCCGGCCTTGGCCATCGCCTGCACGGCGGCGTCGTTGCCATAGGGGTCCATCATCGCGATGACGACCGCGCCGGATTTGTATCCCTTGAGATCGGACGGGCGGCGCACGCGCAGCACCACGTCGGCCTTGGCGACATCGGACGCTGTGCCGATCGTCGCGCCGGCCTTCGCGAACTCGTCGTCGATGATGCGCGACGCCTGTCCGGCGCCTGCCTCGACAATCACGTCAAAACCAAGCGCCGACAGCCGCTTGACGGTGTCGGGCGACGCGGCGACACGCGGTTCACCCGCGCTGCCCTCACCCGGAACAAAGAGAATCTGCCCCACGCCTCGTATTCCTCCCTGGAAACCGGCCTGGCGCGCAGCGCCCAGCCGTCGCATGTTCAATCGAACGCAGGAGCGCTGATCCGCGCCCGGCCCGCGGCCTTAGCGAAGCAGGAAAGCGCCCACTACGCAGATCAGGACGAAAAGGATCGTCGAGGAAATGAAGCCGCCGCCGGCGAAGAAGCCGAACGCCATGGCGATCATGAGCGCCGCGCATGCAAGCGAGCCGTATTTCACGAGGCCAAGGAACAGATTGTAGGTGTGGTCGTGCTCGGCATAGTCCATCTTCGCGCCCATTTCGACCGGACCGGTCGGCGAGTGATCAGCCATCGTCAGTTTCCCTTGCAAAGAGCCTGTTGGCCGGACATAGCGAAAAGGTGCGAGGAGGGCAATGGCGGGTTTGCCGCATCTATCGATAGGCCGCTCCGATCGTGGCGACGGCGGCGATGTAGGCGCAGTAGCAGAAAATCAGCCCGATCCCCTCGTAGCGCGAGAGCAGTCGGCCGCTCGACGCCAGGGCCAGCATGAGGATCGCCGCCGCAAACATCACAGGCAAATCAAACCAAACCATGCCAGGCGGGACGGATACGGGCTTCACCAGCGCGATCAGACCTCCGATCCCAAGGAGGTTGTAGAAGCAGGAGCCGATCGCATTGCCCAGGGCGAGGCCGGGCCGACCCCGCAATGCGGCGACGACCGATGTGACGAGTTCGGGCGACGTCGTGCCGATCGCGACCACCGTGACGCCGATCACGGCATCCGATACGCCCACGCTCTGGGCGAGCAGCACGGCGCCATCGACGAAGGCGCGCCCGCTGAACACGATGAGAAGGATGCCGCCCAGCATCAGGCTTACCGCGCCCGCCATGGGATACGCGCCGAGCCACCGGGCAAAGGCGTACCGCCAGCCCTCCCGCTGCGCCATGTCCGCCGTAGTTTCGTCTCCAACGTCGTCCGCGTACGAATCCCGCCGGGAAACGGACCAGAGGTAGAGTGCAAGAAGGACCAGCATGACGACACCGGTCATTTTGCCGAAGGCAAAGAATGAACCCCAGGCAACAAACAGTACGGTCGTTGCGATCAGCGCCGAGCCTTCACGCGACACGAAATCCGTCGGCACGGCGATGGGCCTGATCGCTGCCGCTATGCCGACGATCGCAAGGCAGTTGGCGATGTTCGCCCCAACGATATTGCCTATTGCTATGCCCGGAGCGTCGCTCAGCACGGCGGACAGGGCAGTCGCAGTCTCAGGTACCGAGGTGCCGAACCCGACAAGGGTCAGGCCGATCAGCAGCGACGAGACACCCATGCGCTGCGCCAGGCCGACGGCCCCGCGCACGAGCAAATCCGCGCCGAGGATAAGGCCTGCCAGCGCGCCGAGAAGTGAAAGAAACATGCTGGTTGAATTCCCGATCGCCGATGGTCGGAGCCCTGTTACGCCCGCCGTTCATTGTGCGGGGCAGCCAAGTGCATGGCAACGGTCGCAGCGATGTATGAGTCGCTCCGCCTCGCCGGGTCGGCCATTCTCAACCCGTTGAGCATCCTGCACGACGTGGATGATGTCGATGGATGCGTGCTTGCGGAACTCTTCGAGGGTTAAGCGCGACCAGACTTGATGCCTACGCCAGCCACCTCTTCCGCCGCTTGTAGTGCTTGACGTCCTTGAAGCTGCGCCGGCCCTCGCCACCGACGCCCAGATAAAACTCCTTCACGTCCTCGTTCTCGCGTAGCGCCGACGCCTCGCCGTCGAGCACGATCCGGCCGGATTCGAGGATGTAGCCATATTTCGCGTAGCGCAGTGCCGTGTTGGTGTTCTGCTCGGCGAGCAGGAAGGAAACGCCCTGTTCCTCGTTCAGCTTCTTCACGATCTCGAAGATTTCCTCGACCAGTTGCGGCGCAAGGCCCATCGACGGCTCGTCCAGCAGGATCATTTTCGGGCGCGACATCAGCGCGCGGCCGATCGCCGTCATCTGCTGTTCGCCGCCGGACGTGTACCCGGCCTGGCTGGTGCGGCGAACTTTGAGCCGGGGGAAATAGGTGTAGACCAGATCGAGATCGGCGCGGATCGCCGCCGCCCCGTCGCGGCGGGTGAACGCGCCGGTCATCAGATTGTCCTCGACCGACAGATGGCCGAAACAGTGCCGACCTTCCATCACCTGGATACAACCGCGGCGGACGAGCTCGTTCGGCGACAGGGATTGGATCTCTTTCCCCTCGAACAGAATGTTGCCCTTGGTCACCGCGCCGCGTTCTGCCTGCAGCAGGTTGGAAATCGCCTTCAGCGTCGTCGTCTTGCCCGCGCCGTTGGCGCCCAGAAGCGCGGTGATGCCGCCTTTCGGCACCGTCAGCGACACGCCTTTCAGCACCAGAATGACGTGGTCGTAGATCACCTCGATATTGTTGACCGCGAGAATCGGCTCGGCGGGAGCCGCCGTGGGGATGGGCGCCGTGCTGTTCATTCAATCTCTCCCTTCGCGGCGACCTGCGTCGCCAGCCGCTTCGGCGCGATCAGGCGGTAGCTTCGTGTGACCAGCGCCGACACTTCTTTCCAGTCCGGCTGGCTGTCGAGCCGCATGCCGACCCATCCCTTCGGTCCGACATAGGGCGGCACGAAGAACGTCTCAGGGTCCGCACCCACCAGCACCTGCTGGCTGCCGGGAGGCGCCTTGCACCAGACCGAGATTCGCCCGTCGCCGGTCTTCACCATCGCAAAAATCTTGTCTCGAACCCGGAATGTCGCGTCGCCCCACGCTTCCTTCTCCTCCGCCTCCGGCAAGGAAAGACATGCCGCGCGGAGTCTTTCGGTTACGGATGCGAGAGAGTTCATGTCCAGCCGTCCGAAAGCGAACCGGCCCGCGACAAGTCGCGGGCCGGAGCCTTGTGCTACATCTTGCACTCGGTGTTGACCGGCCAGGGCTTGTTCGCCTCGGCGTATTTCGCGGCCTCTGCTGTCTCCAGCGGCGTGATCGCCTCACGGGCCGGCACGATCAGGTCGGACGTCTTGTTGAACTTGGCGCCGTCCCATTCGATCATCCAGCCGCCGGCGTGGCCGGTATGGTCGGCGCAGGAGGTCTTGAACGGCACGATCATGCCGGTCATGCCGAGTTCGGCCAGCTTGGCTTCGTCGATGTTGAGGTTTTCGAGGCCCCAGCGGAGCTGTTCGGCGTTGACCGCCTTGGTGTTGAAGTTGGCCTGCGCCGCCTTGGCCGCTTCGACCAGCATCATCGAGATGGTGACGCCGCGCTGGTAGAACACCCAGTCGAACTCACCCTGCTCCTTGTTGATCAGCGACTGGCCGGCGTCGACGACGTGCTTCTTGATGTCCTGCATCACGGGGGCGTTGGAGTCCGGGAAGCTCCAGGACACCGAACGGTAGCCCTTGGCGTCCTCGCCGAACTGCTTCAAGTCGCCGTCATGCCCGGACCACCAGATTCCGACGAACTGGTTCATCGGATATTTGGTCTTGATGGCCTCGGTCAGCGCGCCGGCGTTCATCGCGCCCCAACCCCACATCAGCACGAAGTCCGGCTTCTCGCGGCGGATCTGCAGCCACTGCGCCGACTGGTTCTGCATTTCCTTGCCGCCAACCGGAACCGGCAGCACGGTGAAGCCGTGCTTTTCCGCCAGCGAATTGAGCAGGGGCAGCGGCTCCTTGCCGTAAGGCGCGTCCAGGTGCAGCAGGGCGATCTTCTTGCCCTTCAGATTGTCGAGATTGCCCTCCGAAATGTTCTGCAGGATCATCGACGCGCCATCCCAATAGGATGACGGCGGGTTGAACGCCCACTGGAAGGTCTTGCCGTCGCCCATCGGCGAGAAGCCGTAGCCAGGCGCCAGGATCGGGATCTTGTCGACATTGGTCTTTGGCAGCACCTGCAGCGTGATGCCGGTCGACCACGGCTGGGTGATGATCGCCTGGGCCTTGGTCTTCTCGTAGCACTCGACGCCCTTTTCGGCGTTGTAGCCAGTCTCGCACTCGTCATAGCCGAGCTTGACGCCGTTGATGCCGCCGTCGCGGGCGTTCAGCATCAGCATGTAGTCGCGCTGTCCGTTCATCAGCGGGATGCCGGTCGCCGCAAACGGCCCGGTGCGGTAGGACAGGTTCGGCAGGTAGATCGAATCCTGCGCGAAGGCCGGCGCGGCCATCGCCGTTCCTCCCGCAAGCAGCGCGGCGGCGAGGGTCAGTCTCATCAGTTTCTTCATTGTCATTTCCTCCACTTGTTCATTCTTCCATTCGGATCGGGCGAACCGGCCCGTGTCGACAGCCCCAGCCGGCCGTCATTGGCGTCTCGCCAACCCTAGTGCGGGAACGGCCAGATGATCAGTTTCTCCCTGATGATCGCCCAGAACCGCGCCAACCCGTGTGGCTCGACGATCAGGAAGGTGATGATGAGCGCGCCGACGATCATCACGTTGAGATGTTCGACGGTCGAGGATGAGATCGGCAGGCCGAGGGCCGCCGGTAGCGTGTTCAGGATCACCGGCAGGGCAACGATCAGGATCGCGCCGAGATAATTGCCGAGGATGGAACCGAGCCCGCCGATGATGACGATGAACAGGACCCGGAACGACAAGGGGATGTCGAACAGGCTGGGCTCCGCGGCGCCGCGCCACAGGAACACGAACAGCGCGCCCGCGATGCCGACGATGTAGGACGAGACGAAGAAGGCCGAAAGCTTGGCCTTCATCAGGTTGATGCCGACAAGTTCCGCCGCGATGTCCATGTCGCGGGTCGCCTTCCAGATGCGACCAATGCGGCCCCGCGTGACATTGATCGCCAGCCACGTGATGACGGCGACGAAGCACAGTACGAAGTAATATTGCACGATGGCGCTGGCGTTCGGGCCGATCACGGTCAGTCCGAACAGATCGAACGTGCCGACCTGGATCGAGCCCGAGGCATTGTAATTGTAGAGCCAGGCCCATTTCTCGAACAGCCAAACGAGAAAGAACTGCGCCGCAAGCGTGGCGATCGCCAGGTAAAAGCCCTTGATGCGCAGGGACGGCAGGCCGAAGGCGACGCCGACCGCCGCCGAGAAAAACCCGGAAAGTGCGATCGCGAGGACGACATTGATCTCCGGAAACACCGTCAGCAGCTTGTAACACGCGTATGCGCCCACCCCCATGAAGGCGCCGGTGCCGAGCGACAACTGCCCGGCATAGCCCGTCAGGATGTTCAGACCGAGCGCTGCCAGCGAATAGATCAGCACCGGGATCAGCAGCGCCTTGAACACGAATTCGTTTGCCGTAAGTGGAAACACCACGAAGGCCAGCATCAGGATGAAACCAAGCAGGATTGCATCCTGCCGGACGGGAAACAGCGCGTGGTCGGCTTCGTAGGTGGTCTTGAACTGGCCTGCGGTGCGGTAGAGCATCGTCTCACACCCGCTCGATGATCTTTTCGCCGAACAGGCCTTGCGGCCGGAACAGCAGGACGAAAAGCGCCAGCACGAAGGCGAACCAGGTCTCGGTGTTGCCGCCGAGGATCGGCTGGCCCCAGTAGATCTCAAACAGCTTTTCCAGCACGCCGATCGCCAGGCCGCCGACGATCGCGCCGGTGACGCTTTCGAGGCCACCCAGCATCAAGACAGGCAGCGCCTTGTAGGCGATGACTTCGAGGGCGAAGGACACGCCCGCTCGCGATCCCCAGACGATCCCCGTCGCCAACGCGATGACGCCGGCGATGAACCAGACCACGACCCAGATCGTGGACAGCGAGATGCCGACTGACAATGCTGCCTGGTGATCGTCGCCGAGCGCGCGGATCGCGCGGCCCATCTTCGACTTGTTGAGGAAGAGCAGCAGTGCGGCCACCAGCAGGATCGCGCCGACGACCGCCGTTACGTCCCGCTGCTCGATCGACAGGAAGCCGCCGAAGGGCTCAAACGACCACGATCCGGTCGGAATGCCGAGTTCCTGCGTGATCATCACCTTGTTCTCGCCGCCGAAGATGATCTCGCCGAAGCCGATCAGGAACAGCGTGATGCCGATCGTCGCCATGAACAGGATAATGTCGGGCTGGTTGACCAGCGGCCGCAGCACAATCCGCTCGATGCCCACGGCGAGCAGGAACATGACGCCCAACGTCATCGGCAGCGCGAGGAAGGCCGGAACGCCTTTTTCGTGCAGGCCAACCAGCGTCAGCGCCGCGAAGACCACCATGATGCCTTGCGCGAAATTGAAGATCCGCGAGGACTTGTAGATCAGCACGAAGCCTAGGCCGTAGACTCATTACGCTTG
>Ga0209906_100277_pt1 | contig 34774 bp, 28 predicted proteins | sample FECB24metaG_FD_188303 | JGI IMG/M metagenome (GOLD analysis project Ga0209906, IMG submission 188303) | Cyanobacterial communities from the Joint Genome Institute, California, USA from Joint Genome Institute, California, USA - FECB-24 metaG... ... | reverse complement strand
CGGATCGGGCACGGCCTCCAGCCGCTTCAATATCGGCGCAAACGACTTCATTCTGGCAAACTTCCCGTACCTGTTGATGGTCGGTTGCCTTTGATTCACACCTTTACCGGTTTGGGAATCCCCCGCGCGTCCACCACATCAGAAATCAGCCAAAATCACCCCCACAGCGGGGCACGAAGCCCGGGCTGGTAAATCTCCCCACGAGCTTCAAGTCATGAGAACTGAACAGCCCTGCACCCCAAGACGGCAAGTCGCTCCACCGCATACTGAGAAAAGCCTGCGGACATCCAGTAATATCTGGAAAGACGATCACCGCGTTCTGGCCAAGAGCATTGCTGGCTGCAAAACTACGATCACTGATGAGAGCCGACGTAACTATTCACGCAATCGGTTTCGGACCTGATAGCTGGAGACGCAATCGCTTTTTTTAAGTTACGCAATCGGTTTCACAAATTCGCAAATGCTATGTTTTTTAAAATTTCCTGGATATGCAATCGGTTTTACCCAGACGGGCGCCGCTTCCTTGCGTGATGCCGGATGCCAGCGTCCGGCCCTTATCCGCATGCGCCGGACGGACGCTATTTCGTGGTTCGTGGCCGGCTGTGGCGGCTGTCCAACCCTGACCTCGAACCCGAACTCAGGGCTCGATTGGTCAACGCGCTGATGGCGGCGCGGCGGGCGGTTCGTTCGGCAAAGGGCCAGCCCGAGGCCCTTCAAGCCGCGCGTGCCGCGGTCGATGCGGCCAAACGGGCGTTGGGCGAACGCGGGCCGCCGTGGTGGACCGACGGTGCGCCCGATTACAACCGGCGGCCCGTCGCATCGACGCCCTATGCGCAATGGTACGAAGCCATTGTCGCCAGCGCGGGGCCCTGACGACAGGTTCGAGACGCGGACCCGAGCGCGATCGCGCCCGGGTGTTCAGGCGCCGAGCAGCGGTGCCGGCATCGGCCCGAGCGCGGCTTCCACCGCCATGCCGATCGCCAGCAGCCGGCGGTCGCTGCCGGCCGGGCCGTCGAGCTCGATGGCCACCGGCAGCCCGGCCGCCGTCAGCCCGCATGGCAGGACCAGCCCCGGCAGCCCCAGGGTGCTGCATGGCGTGATGTTGCGGGCAATTGCAGTTGCAAAGGGCACCGACTGGCCGCCGATGGCGACAGGGCTCTCGTCGCCCACCGGTGTTGCGGGCACCATCGTCGCCGGAAACAGCATGGCGTCGATCCGATGGTCGGCGAACCAGGATGCCATTGCCCGTTGCAACGCCGGCCGCGCCGTATCGCGCGCCGCAGCATAGACATTCTCGGCAATGGCCGCCGGCGCGCCGTGCAGGGCAACCTGGGCAAAGACCGCCGCCACATCGCGGCTGACGCCGGCGAACATCCCGGCGAAATCGACAGGGGCACCTGAATCCGCGAGGTAGCGTTCGAGCGCCGGCACCACATCATGGACCTGGATGGCCATCGCCACCGGCACGACGCCGTCCAGCCCTGGTACGGGCGCCTCGACGATTATGGCCCCGGCGGCTGCCAGCTGTGCCAATGTTTTTTCGGTCAGCGCCGCCACCTCGGCGTCGATGCCGGCAAAGAAGAATGTGCGGTCGATGCCGATGCGAAGCCCGGCAAGCGTTGCGGGTTCGATCGGGGCTGCCTCGCCGCTGATAATGGCATCGAACAATGCAAGGTCGGCAACGCAGCGGGCATGCGGTCCGATCTGGTCGAACAGCGGGGTTATCGGCGCCGTGCCATCGGTCGGATAGCGGCCGGTTGTGGGGCGAAAGCCGGTGATGCCGCACAGCGCCGCCGGCACCCGGATGGAGCCCTGCGTATCCTCCGCGACACCCAGCGGCGCCATCCGTGCCGCCACTGCTGCCGCGGTGCCGCCCGAAGAGCCGCCGGGGATGCGCGATAGGTCATAAGGGTTGCGAACCGCGCCGAATTCGAGATTGCTGCTGGTCCAGCCGAACGATAATTCGTGGATGTTCGTCTTGCCGAGCACGATGGCGCCGGCCGCCTTCAGCCGTGCGATACTGGTCGCGTCGCGCGCCGGGATCCAGCCACGCAGCGCCCGTGTCCCCACCGTCGTCTCGATGCCGGCCGTGTTGACGCTATCCTTGACCGGAATCGGCAGGCCGTGAAGCGGGCCCAGCACGCCGCCCGCCGCCCGATGGGCATCCGCCGCCCGCGCTGCCGCGCGTACCGCCGCGGGATCAAGCGTGATGAAGGCGTTGAGCGAGGCACCCGCCGCACAGCGCGCCAGCAGTGCATCGGCATAATCCAGCGCCGCCATCTCGCCGGCGCGCATCAAGGCGACGGCTGCGGTAGCCGAAAGTTCGAGCATCGCTTCGCTGTCCATGCTGGCTTCCTTTTGCACTGTGCCATTCCTATCCCAAGCCGCCTGTCGGAGTCATTGCCCGGGCCGCAGGCCGTCGCATCATCCGCCCTGGCCCCAAAAGCCTTTCACTTATCAGACCTTTTCGGTAGCGCTCATGGTCACGCTGCGGGCGCTGGCGACAGTGCGCTGGCCGACGATTTGGAAATTCCGGGGGAGAGACTCTGATGCGTGCGATGGATTGGGGCACAGCCGCGATAGCCATGCTGTTGGCCGGGCCGGTGCTCGCGGCCGATGTGTCGCCGCACACCCTTGCGCTGGCGGCGGGATACAAGGCGGCCTTTCTATGCTCGGGAAGTTTCAATGCCGGGCAGACCGAGGCGCAGATTACCGCCGATGATCTGACCGGCATCTATCCGCAATATCAGCCGCATGTCGCGGCACTTCCGGCGACGATCGATCGCGCTGCGCGCACCGTCAGCGTGACGTTCGACCCCGGCCTGCCGCCGCGCATCGCCGTCTGGCGACCGACCCTGGGTTGTGCGCAACTGCCCATCGGCGGCACCGACACCAACGTCGTTCCCCGCCTGCCGGCGGCGACTGTTGCGCCCGACCGCGCCGCGATCGACCGGACGAGCTGGCCCCTGGGGGACGCCAAGGCCATCCTGCCGCTGCGACAAGCCGCCGCCAAGGCGCTGGATGCCGTGGTGGCCAGAGCCTTTGACGGGCAGAGTTTCGGCAGCACCAGCGCCACGGCAACCACGGCCGTCATCATCCTGAAAAATGGCCGGATTGTCGCCGAACGCTATCGCGCCGGTTATGACATGCACACGCCGCAACGCACCTGGAGCGTCGCCAAAAGCCTGACAGCCACACTGGTCGGCCGCGCGGCGCACCTTGGCCGCATCGATATCAAGGCGCCGGCACCGGTGCCCGAATGGCAATCGCCCGGCGATCCCCGCGCCGCGATCACCACCGAACAGCTGGTGCGGTTGCAGTCCGGCCTGTGGACCAACGGACCCGGCAATCGCACCGATGGCGTCTATCTCGGCGGCGTCACCGTGTCCGAGGGGGCGGCCACCATGCCGCTGGAGGCGTCCCCCGGCACACGATTCAACTATGCCAACAATGATTTCATGCTCGCGGCCTATGCTTTGGAAAAGCGCGTCAGCGAGGGTGCGCTGGCGTTTCCGTTCGTCCAGCTGCTGTGGCCGCTTGGCATGACGCGGACGACGCCGGAAACCGATTGGCAGGGCCATTTCGTGCTGTCGAGCCAGGTGTGGATGACGGCGCGCGATCTGGCCCGGCTGGCGCTGCTCTATGCCAATGATGGCATCGGCCCGGATGGCGCGCGACTGCTGCCGCCCGGCTGGGTCAAGGCCGCAACCACCCCCTCGGGGCCGCAGCCGCCGGCATCGGCAAAGCGGGGCTATGGCATGGGTCTGTGGCTGTACGGCGCCGAAAACGGGTTGCCCCCGGGGTCATTCGCCATGCTGGGCAACCGCGGGCAGTTTGCTGTGGTCGTTCCCGACCGCAACATCATCGTGATCCGCCGCGGTTTTGACGGCACCAGTGGGACGGTCGATCCAGCCGCCTTTGCCCGGGAGGTTCTTGCCGCCATTCCGGAATGACGCGCCGGCTCTGGAGAAACAAGCAGGGCCTCCGGCGGCCGGGGCCGGCGGCCCCGGACCCCGTTCGAGTTGGCGGCTCTATTTTCGTGCCTTTGCAGCCTTGGCGCGATCTGCCTGACTTCCGCGTTTGGCGGCCAGGATCGGCGCGCAATTGACGTCCTTGGCGTCGCCGAGATCGACGAACGCGGCAATGGCGGCGAAGGGCGTCGCGACCAGGCCCAACGCCAGGGCAGCGCCGCCACGGGCGAGCAGCTCGGGGGAGATCGGGTTGACCGCCGGGTCGGCGAAAAAGCCGTTGATCTGGATCGGCGATTGTCCCGAAAACAGGCTGAATTTCTTTGAATCGCCTTCGAGCGACATGGCGAGCGCTTCATCGTTGAAATCGAAGCCACCGCCGCCGCGAAACACGGCACGATCGGTATCGATGACGATCGGATCGGCAAGCGCGCGCCCCTTGGTGACGGTGAAGGCCACGACGCCGCAATTGATCTGGCGCGGTTCCTTCAGCTTCTTGCCGAGCAGCGCAATCAGGAAGTTCTGGAGGTCGAGCTTGCCGAGCTCGATGTTGCGAATCCACAATTGGCCCTTGGGGACGACAAGCGCGATGCGGCCGGTCGAACTGGCGAGCGATTTATGGACAGTGTCGCCAGTACCTTTCAGCTGCAGCCGGCCGCGCACCGACGCGGTGGTGCCGGCATCCTCGACATTGAAACCGCTGAGCACGCGGCCGAGCGGCAGTTCGGTCAGCCGGATATCATAATCGGTCTGCACCGGCAGGGTGCGCGCCGCGATGCCGACCTTGGCGATGACGCGGCCGCCGGCGATGTTGAAGGCGATCGGGGACAGGGTGAGATTGCGATCATCGAGGCCGAAGACGAGGCGAAGATTGTCGAAAGACAGCTTGCCGGTGCGTACCGTGGCAGCGCGATAATCGATTCTGGCGTCGAACTTGCGCAAGCCGTCGACAGCCAGAGGGGCATCGGGCAGCAGGCGCGGCCGGCCGCCGACCTGGGTGACGATCGGCTTGCCGGCGTCGAGAACTTCGGGGTCGTAACCGACCAGCGGGCCGACATCCTTGATATCGAGCACCTTCGACGCCAGCGTGCCATCGATGCGGAAACGCCCGCCATCGGCCGGCGGGAGGGTGGCCGTGAGGCTGCCGGCGAGGTCGGTGTCGCCGATGCGCCCCGCAAGCCGGGTGAAGCGGTATTCACGGCCGGTCTTGGTCAGCTGCGCCGCAAGGGTGTAGCGGCGCGTCGCGGGCAGGGCGATGTCGAACAGCGCCCAGGCATCCCTGAAGTTGCGGCCCGACAGGGTAAGGGCAAGATCGGCACCATCAAGGCGGGTGGCGCCGGGCAGCACGCCTTTGACGGTGATCCGCGTGCGGGCGATGGTGCCCGCCACATCGATGCCGAGGCGCCCGCCGGCAGCGGCTTCGTTGGGCGTCGTCAGCCGGCCGGCGACGTCGAATGGCGCGCCTGCCGAAGTGCCCTTGCCGGCGAAGACCAGCGGGCCCTGCACGGCCTGGCGGCTGTCGGTGCTGTCACCGGCGATGTCACCGAAGGTCAGTTCGACGCGCGTCCGGGTGGGGGCGTCGATCAGCAAAATGCGGCTGTCGGTGATGGCGGCGCGCCGGATGTCGGGGATATCGAGGCCGTCGCCGCCGAAGGTCCAGGTGTTGGTCTTGTCGGCGCGGCGTTGCAGCGCCAGGCGGCCCCCATCGATGACAAGATCGTTGATCGCGAGGTCACCGAAAAGCGCCTGCCACAGCGAGGCATCGAGAGCGATGCTTCGCGCTGTGAAGAATTGATCGGCTTCGGCCCATTCGGGGTTGGCGACCGTCAGGCCATCGGCACGGAAGCGGATGCCGGGATCGAGATACAGCTCGAAATCCCCCGCCACGCGCACCGCCCGCCCGGCGCGCTTCGACACCTGGGATTCGAACGTGGATTTCCAGAAGGCGCCGCGGGTGACGTACTGGACGATGTAGAGGCCGACCAGCACCGCCAGCACAGCAGCGCCGATGATGGCGGCGCGACGGCGCGCGACGCGCTTCGCATCGGTCGTCATGGCCTGCGGCGCGGTCGTTACGGGCGAATCCATTGTTGCGCAATGCATAGTCCCGCATGGACGTTCCGTGAACCCGGCGGCACTGACGTGCCGGTCAGCTGGGTCCGGGGCCGCCGGCCCCGGCTGCCGGAGGCCCTTTCGCCTACGTGTGCTCTAGAACCGCGTCCTCAGCGTCAGCCGGGCAGCGCGGGGGCCCCCCGTGGTGATGTTGTTGTCGTTATGGGCGGTCGGGAAATAGCCGGTGTTGAACAGGTTCTCGACATTGAGTTGCAGATCGAGACCATCGAGGAGGCGCACGAAAGCGGCAGCGTCGATGCGGGTATAGGCCGGCAGGGTGACGTTGTTGCTGATCGACGCAAAGCTCGAGGCCTGGTGGATGACCCCGGCGCCGAGGCCGAAGCGATCGGAAAGGTCGTAGCGAGTCCATAGCGAGGCCTGGGTGCGCGGCACCAGCGGTACCTTGCGGCCGGCGGGTGCGGCGCTGGTGTTGCTGCGGATTTCGGCATCCTGCAGCGCGAAACCGGCGCTCAACTGCCAGTCGGGGGTGATCTGGCCATTGGCGCCGAGCTCCAGACCCTTGCTGCGCTGCTCACCGGTCAGCACGATGGTGCCGGCGACGGCGCCGGGGGCACGGCTGTTGGTGCGATCGAGCTGATAGATGGCCGCTGTCAGGTTGAAGCCGGGGATGACATCCCATTTGGCGCCAAGCTCGTAATTGTCGAAACGCTCGGGCTCGAGCGCTGCAAGGCTGGCGTCGAGCGCCAGGAACTGGTCCCCCGATTGCGGCAGATAGGAACGGCTGTAGCTGGCATAGAGCGATGCGGCAGGGATTGGCTTGATGACGATCCCGGCGCGCGGCGACCACAGCGTATCGGTGCGGGTGAAGGCGGCGGGGCTGATCAGGCTTGCAAAATCGAGGGTGAAACGATCGTAGCGCAGCCCGGCGAGCAGCTCGACATGGTCGCCGATGCTGATCTGGTCCTGGATGAAACCGGCGGCGATGTCGGCGCGGGTGCGCACCGAGCGCAGCGGTGCGCCGAACACGGGCGCCGGCGGCACGAAGGGATCGGTGACTGCCACGCTGGTGCGGAGCACATTGCCGGCAAAGACACCATTGGTGCGGACGCTGCGCGTTGTCTGGCGGCCGAATTCGGTGCCGAGCAGGATGGCATGGTCGAGGCCGCCGGTGCTGACCTGCCAGACGAGATCCGTCTGGGTGAAGAAATTCTGGCGCGCCGTCAAATCGCCATAGGCTTCGATGCCGATGGTGTTGGCAGGCGTGATCGCGGTGGCGGGGAAGACGTTGATGTAATATTTGTCGAAGTCGCCGTAGCGGGTGCGATTGCGGACTGTCAGGTTGTCGCTGAGGGTGTAATCGGCCGCGAACGACAGCATGTCGGCATTGAAGGTCGACCGGTTTACGTCGCGGTCGCCGAAGAAGGTATCGCGAAAGCCCGGTGCCGGGCGCCCGTCGAGCGAGGGCACGCCGCGATCGACAATGCGTTCATCGCTGACATGTTCATAGCCCAGGATGATGTCACCCTTGCCGCCGAGATCGAAACCCAGGGTCGGGTTGAGGCCCCAGCGTTCGAGATCATAGACGTCACGATGGTTGGCGCCGTCCTCGTAGAAACCGTTGAGGCGCACCGCGACACCCGTGGCGAGCGGCGTGTTGAGATCGGCGGCAACGCGCCAGGCGCCGAACGTGTCGACGGCGGCGTCGGCGCCGAGGCGGCGCTCGGCACCCGGTGTCTTGGTGACGCGGTTGATGACGCCACCGCCACCGCCGCGGCCGAAGATCATCGCATTGGGACCCTTGAGGATTTCCAGCCGCTCGATGTTGTAGAAATCGCGATAATATTGGACGTCGTCGCGCATGCCATCGACGAAGAAATCGGACGTCGAATTATTGCCGCGCAGCGTCGGCTGGTCGCGATGGCCTTCGCCCTGGCCGTTGGTGGCGCCGGGGACGAAACGCAGCGCATCGCCGATCGACAGCAGTGCCTGATCATCGAGGCGGTCGCGGGTGAGGACGCTGACGCTTTGCGGAACGTCGAGCAGCGGGGTTTCGGTGCGGGTCGCGGTGCTGGTGCTGTTGACGCGATAGCCGGCGTCGCGGCTGCCGGTGACGGTGATGAGGCCGGTATCGTCAGCGACGTCGGCGGCATGGACGGGGATGGTCAGGATCGACGCGGCGCCGAAGATGGTACCGGCGAGAAGACTGGAAGGACGCACTGTTAGCACCTGCGAATGAGTATCAATAGGTGTGCTATTGAGATTTGATCGCAATGCGTCAAGCGGAAATCGGCAGGCGATGCGCCTTTCAGCCGAAAGCGGACTACGCTGTGACAAAAGGCCGGGTGCCGCCGGTGGCGCCGGCTCGACAATGCCGGGCGCTTCGAACATTGTCGGCGGCATGAAATCCGCGTTCACCGCTCCGCCGCTGGCCTGGTCGGTCATGGTGCTGGCCGGGGTTGCAGCGCCGGCCGTGGCGATGGCGATGCTTGCGGGGGTGCCGGCGCCGGCGCCGCTGGCACTGGCGGGCGGCCCCCTGTTGGCGCTGGGCCTGATGGGCGTCGGCATGATCGGTGCTGCCTTGGCCGGGCGGCTGTGGGTCGGCGTGCTGCTGGCGCTGTTGACTGGCGCTGGTCTTGTCCTGCTGGCGCGCGCGCTCGGCATGCCGCCGCTGCCGCACCCCGTCTCGACGGGGCTGGCCTTCATCGTCGCCAGTGTCAGCTTTGCCGCGCGGGGGGCGCTTTTCGCGCGCAACGCTGCCGAAAAGGGCTGGTGGATTGCGGTTTTCGTCGTCGCCGGGGAAGCGGCGATGCTGTCAACGGCACTGGCCATGCCGGGCGCGCTGCCGGACTGGCTGTTGGTCCTGTTGCCGGCGCAATGGGCGAGCACGGCAATCCAGACCGCCCTTACCGGCACTGGCACCCGCGCTGCGAGCTCGGCCCTGATTGCCCTTGCCGGCACCGCGGCGGTGACGCTTCTGGTGGCCCGGCTGTGGCCGCGCCGCTGGCCCTATGCGTTGATGTTCACCGCCTGGCTCGGCCTGTCGGCGCTGGTCTGGCACCGGCCCGGCCCGCCGCTGCCACGCGCCGATCTTGCCATTGCGGCAGCCCCCGGGGGGCCGGTCGCGCCCATGGCCGCGGTGCCGCCCGATGCCGCCACCGCCAGCGCGCTCGCCCGCGTCGAGCGCCAGATCGCCAAATGGCCTGCCGCAGCCGAGCCGGACCCGGTCCAGCGGGCGCGCAACCTGCTGCTGATCGCCGCTGTCCCCGATCTGTACGACACCGAGCCGCTGCAATCCCATCTGCCACGGCTGGTTGCTGCCCAGTTGAAGGTGCGTCTGCCGGCCGACAGGCGCGGGGCCATCCTCGCCGCCATTGCTGCCGATCCCGCCGCCGGCAGTGTCGCGGCCCGGACCACCCTGCCGGCACTCGGGCTCCCGGCCAATGTCGGGGATGAGGCGCCGGTGCGGAACCGGATGGGGCTTTACGCGGCGCAGCTGAACCAATTCTAGCCATCGACCATCGACCATCGACCATCGACGATCGACAAGGCCGACAAGGAGCAAGCCGCCCCGGCCTTTGGCCCAGGCATCCGTCCGGCAGTGGCGTGCCGGCACGCTCTCGCCTAACAGCGGCGGCGTGTCGCCGTTTCCAGCCTCCCCTGCCATGGCGCTTGCGCTTGTCGAGGCCCGCGCCGCTGCCGATCGTGGCGAGGTGCCGATCGGTGCCGTCGTGTCGGCGCGCGATGGCCGGATCATTGCCGCTGCCGGCAACCGCACCCTCGAGCTATGCGACCCCACGGCCCATGCCGAGATCCTGGCGATCCGTGCGGCCTGTGCCGCGACGGGCAGCGAGCGTCTGCCGGGCACCACGCTGCATGTGACGCTCGAACCCTGCCCGATGTGCGCTTCGGCCATCGCCCAGGCGCGGATTTCCACTCTGGTTTATGGCGCGTCGGACCCCAAGTCGGGCGGTGTCGAATCGGGGCCGCGAGTCTTCACCCACCCCCAGTGCCATCATGTCCCGCAGGTCATCAACGGCATCGGCGAGATCGAGGCGGCGGCGCTGCTGCGTGCCTTTTTCAAGGGGCTCCGGCGGTAGCGGGCAGCCTGCCAAGCCAGTCCTGCAGCGCCGCATTCACCGCTTCGGGCGCATCCTGCTGCACCCAATGCGACGCCTGTGGCAGGCGAACCAGGCTGAAATCGCGGACCAGCGGGCCATAGCCTTCGGTCAGCGATATATCGAGGGCGATGTCCTGTTCGCCCCAGACCATCAGGGTGGGGGTGTCGATGACGCGCACCGGTTCTGCAAGGACGCCCGGCAGATTGGCCCGGTAATAGTTGATCATCGCAGTGAGGGCGCCCGGCGCTACTGCGTTGGCGCGGTAATGGTCGATGACATGGGGCGGAAAGTTCGCCTTGTTGACCGCGCTGTCGGTGAAGGCCCGGCCAATGCCGCGGGCCCGGTCGGCACCGAGCAACGCTTCGGGGAGCCAGGGCAGCTGGAAAAAGGCGACATACCAGCTCTTGCGCTTCTGCGCCCAGCTGCGGCGGATCACCTCGCGCGCCACGGCGGGGTGGGGGACGTTCATGATGATCAGCCCGTCGAGCCGACGTGTCTCGCGCAGCGCGAAGATCCAGGCGATGATCGCCCCCCAGTCATGGGCGATCAGCAGCCGGCGTCTCGCACCGAGCGCGTCGAAGATTGCCGCCGTGTCGGCGACAAGGGCATCGATATGATAATCGGCCCTGCGCGCCGGTCGCGACGAGCCGCCATAGCCGCGCAGATCGGGGGCGACGGCGTGCCAGCCCAGCCCGGCAAGCAGCGGCAGCTGGTGCCGCCACGAAAAGCGGCTTTCGGGAAAACCGTGCAGGCACAGCGCGATATCCGGCCCCGACCCGCACTCGTCGATGGCGAAACTGAGGCCGTTGGCGGCAAGGGTGCGGGTGGTGATCATCGCACGTCCAGAGCTTCCATCTCCCTCCCCCAACGTTCGCTACGCTCACATGGGGGGAGGGGGAAATCCGCCATCACGCGTTGAAATTCAGCCGCAGCCCGGGCCGCGGCCAACGGCATTTGGCCATCTTGCCGGTGGTCGAGAGGCATACCCAGGCGTCCATCATGTCGGCACCGCCAAAGGCGATGTTGGTGGTGAGCAGATCGGGGAAGGCAAAGAACTCCTTCGCGCCGGTTACGGGATCGATCGAAGTGACGCCGGCTTCCTCGATCAGCGTTGCCTGGGCGATATTGCCATTGGCCTCCATGGCAAGGCTGTCGAGATAGGTCTTGGTGCCCCAGGTGGTGACAAACCGACCCGGCACGGCAGCAAGCGGCGACGGCGCAACGGTGCCGGGCCCGGTCACGTCGAATTCGAGGACCACCCGCCCGGCGGTGACCGCGGCATAGACTTTGGTGCCATCGGGAGACAGGCCGACCCCGTTGAGATTGGGGCCATAGACGGCGCAGACGCACCCCGACCCGTCGGGCTTGCCATAGAAAAGCCCGCCCTTGGTTTCGTGATGGGCGAAATGCTTGCCGAGGTCGGTGAACCAGAAACCGCCCGCCGCATCGAAGACGATGTCGTTCGGCCCCGAAAGCCCGAGGCCATCGCCCGTTTTGTCATAAACCCGCTCGACCTTGCCGGTGGCAATGTCGATCCGCTCGATCCGCCCGGTGGTGTAATCCTTGGCGGCATTGCCCGGCAGCATCATGCCGTCCTGCTCGTACCAGTCGAAACCGCCATTGTTGCAGACGTAAATCGCCCCATCGGGCCCGATCGCCGCGCCATTGGGGCCACCCCCAGGCGTGGCAACGGTGCTCAGCGTGCCATCGGCCGCCAGCCGCGTCAGCTTGCCAGCGGCAATCTCGACAAAGATGACACTGCCATCGTCCATCGCAATCGGCCCTTCCGGAAACTTCAGGCCCTCGGCAACGATGCTGTGCGGATGCATGCTCACTCTCCCCGATTGTTTTGCCTCATCGTGGCGCGGCGTGAGCAGCAGCGCCAGTGTCGAAAAGAGGAGCGTGAAACTCCCTCCGTTCGCCGCCGCTGGCGGTTGCGTGGGGAGGGGGCAAGGCGACGGAAGACAAGCGAAGCGCCGCCGGCGGCCGGGCCTGAGGCCCGGACCCCATTGATGTCGAATAAAGGGCGGCAGGCAATTTTGGCAGTTTATAGCGACAAGCGGCTGGCATTCGGCTTGCTTTTTGAAACGTCAGTCAGTGGACCCGCATGTGTCCGTCATTGGCTTTGTTCAATCTTTACGCTTCACAATATCCCAGAGCAGAACCTCAGAAATAATAGTCCAGCGTCAATTGCGGGATATGGCTGATGGTGTCGAGGCGACCAGCCCGTTGAGAAATTTGAAGCATGTAACTCGGCGAGATATCGACATGGTCGTTCAGCTTGAAGGACAGCCATATCATGCTGCGTACTTGTTCGGTGCCGCTTGTGCGGTTCTGTTCGCGCGGTTGTATAATGCCGAACCATTCGACCGAACCGCGCACGTTCACACCTTCTGCGACTGGGTGGGTATATTGCACCCGCTGACGGATGCGCAGTTCCACCCGCTTCGCGCCGTCAAAAAAGCGCTGTTCAAACCGGCTGCGCAGGTCCAGCCCGTTGCGCGCAAAGCGGAATTGCTGGTGAGGGCGGATTTCCAACCGTGGGCCGGTCTGGAAGAATGATATGCCGCCACCAAGCCGGATATCATCGTTCAGCGATTGCTCCACTGTCGCTCGAAACGTCTGCTGATCGGCGCCAAACACCGGATCGCGCCAACGATATGAAGTGTCGATCGTCAGATAGACACCATCGGAAAGATTGCCCCTGATAAAACCGGCCAGCCAGAATTGTGTATCCTCGGGGTTCGCCGATGCCTTTGATGGGAGCCAGGCTATCACGAGGGCAGCAAGCACCAACCCGAAACGAATGTGATGAGCGCTCATGTCCAGCTCCCGGCGCATCATGGGCGCCGCCGCACGACGGAAAAGGAAGGCGCTACAATGGCAATGATCAGGCTGTCGAACGGCTGCATTGCCTGTTGCGGGCTTGCCACGTCGCTGCAATGATGACGACACAGTACAGGTCATAGCCCCAATGCTGTCGATGTGGGCGCGCCCATTTCGTTGCGGTGCGCTTATTGTTATTGCATTCCGCATTGCCTTGCACGTCCTGTCACGGCCGACGGCAAGTGCCACTGCCCTCCAAAACACTGCTGAACCGGTTTGCATGTGGGACAAGCACGGCACTGCCTTGGGCAGCACCTCGAGACCTTGCCCGGCGCGCAAGGAAAGGGATGACACGCCGCGCCGCGCGGACAGCCCAAAGCGCACCCCAATCGCAAAGTCCGCAAAAAAGGGCGAGCGCCGCTGTCGCGGCGCCCGCCCCTGTTTGGTCCGAATTGAAGCGGTGTGCTTACTTCGGCATCAGCACGGTATCGATCACATGGATCAGGCCGTTGGAGGCTGCCACGTCGGTCGCGGTGACCTTGGACGTGTTGCCGGCTGCATCGGTCAGCACGACGCCGCCATCGACGATCTTGGCGGTCAGGGTGCCGCCGCCGACGGTGTTGATGGTGTAGCCCGCATCACCGGCGGCGGTAATTGCCGAGGTGAGCGTTGCCGCATCGACCGAGCCCGAGACCACATGATAGGTCAGGATCGCCTTGAGGGTTTCCTTGTCTTCGGTTGTCAGCTTTTCCACCGTGCCGGCGGGAAGCTTGGCAAAGGCGGCATTGGTCGGCGCGAACACCGTGAACGGACCTGCGCCCGAAAGCGTTTCGCCGAGTTCGGCCGCTGTCACGGCGGTCACCAGCGTCGAGAAATCGGGGTTGCCCTGTGCCACGACGACGATGTTGCCGGCAGGGGCTGCATCGGCGGCAGGCGCATCGGCTGCAACAACCGTGGTGTCTGTGGTCGTAGTTTCTGCGGTCTTTTCGCTGGAGCAGGCGGCCAAGGCCAGAGCAGCAACCGAAACGGCTGCGAAATGCATGATCTTCATCTAAAATTCCTTGTACAGGCCCACGGGCCAGGAGTGGCTTGGATATACCGATGGGTCAGGGGCGAGCGAAAAAACTCGCACGCCTTCTGCCTAGTCGACAAACAGGCTGATGGTCCACCTCTTTGGCCATTTCGCGGGCCAGACAAATGGCCGCATCCTGATTGCTGACCGCCCAAGGAAGGGGTCTGAGGCCAAGGCCTCATCCGCCGGAGGCGCTTCTACGCCCTCACTTCGGCCTCGGCGCCCGCAGCGGCGCATATTCATTCCCGGCATTCCACATCGGCCAGTCGGTGCCGTCGGCGAGTTTGCGCCCGACCAGATAGGCGACGCCGGCTTCCTGGGCGGTGCCGGCGAAGGTCCAGTCGGGCATGAAGGCGTCGCTCGGCTGGTGATAGCGGCTGGCGTTATAGGCGTTCACCAGCGCGTCGCCCCTGGCCGTGCCGCCGTCCACCAGATCGCGGCCGGCGCGGAAGGACAGGGCTGGCACGCCGCGACGGGCGAAGGGGTAATGGTCGCTGCGGAAATACCAGCCGGCTTCGGGGTTGGGCTCGTTGTCGACGCGCAGGCCGAGCGCGGCGGCGGCGGCTGCGAGGTCCTTTTCGAGAGGCGTGCGGCCGCCGCCGACAAGCTCGATATTGCGCGCGGCGGGCAGGACGACGTGCGGATCGAGGTTGATGACCGCGACGGTCGAGGCCAGCGGAAACGCCGGATTGGCAGCGTAATATTCGCTGCCGAGCAGGCCCCTTTCTTCCGCCGTCCAGGCGGCGAAGACGATGCTGCGCGCCGGTTTTGCGCCTGCGGCAAAGGCGCGGGCGATTTCGAGCAGTTCGGCGGTGCCGGTGGCATTGTCGACGGCGCCGTTGCGGATGGCGTCGCCGCTGGCATCGGGGCCGTTGCGGCCATTGGCATCCCAATGCGCGCCATAAAGGATGACTTCGGCGGGCGCGCGCGTGCCAGGGAGAATGCCGATAACATTATGGCTGGTGACGGGGGTTGCCTTGACGGTGCCGCTGGCGGCGAGTGTTGCCGGCAGGGCGAAGGCGGTGAAGCCGGGGGCGCGGGCGCGGGCCTTCAACGCTGCAATATCGGTGCCGGCGGCGGCGAGCAGATCGTCGGCGACCGGCCCGGCGAGCCAGCCGCTGAGCTTGAACGGTGCTACGGTCGGTGCGGAAGGCGTGCGCGGCGCCGGGACCATGCCGGGGAGGGCATCGCCGCTGCCGACCTGCAGCCAGGGGTAACTCGCGGCGGCGTCTTCATGGATGACCAGCACGCCGAGCGCCCCGGCGCGGGCGGCAACCTCGAACTTGCTGCCGATCCGCCCGGCAAAGACCAGCCGCCGGCCTTCGAAGCCCAGGTCCTCGCCTGCTTCGAAATCGGGGTCGTTGGCGAGAATGACGGCGATCTTGCCGGCCATGTCGACGCCCTTGTACGGATCATGACCTTTCCCGACGATGCCGAAACCGGCAAAGACCAGGGGTGCATCGGCGACATTGGTGTCGCCGGTGTTGCGCAGAGCCAGGGTCGCGTCGCGGCCCAGCGCCAGTGGCCGGGCCTTGCCGGCGAAGGTCAGCGTCAGTTGTGCGCCGGGCATCCGGTCGAGCCGGACCAGCGGCACGGGCTGCAGCCATTGGCCGCCGGGGCCGCCCGGCTTGAGGCCGGCGCGGGCCATCGCGTCCTGCAGAAAAGCGGTCGTTCTGGCGTCGCCGGGCTCGCCCGGCCCGCGTCCGCCAAAGGCATCGGAGGACAGGGTGGCGACATCGGCGCGAATGCGGTCGGCGCTGATCGGGGTTGCGGCATCGGGGGGCGGCGCCGCGGCGATCAGGACGGCGGTGGCGAGGAGCAGCAGGGGGATACGCATCGCCCGACCAGACCCGGTTTTGCCCGGCGGCACAAGTCGCAACCTGTCCTGCTGGCGCCGGTTCTGCTAGCGTGCAACGATGGACAAGGAGCGGCATTTTTACGGGAATTTACAGCCGGAGCGCCGGCCGGATCGTCAGTTCCGAGAAGATCCGGATGCGCGGTCGCGGTGAATCTTCCGCTTTGCAGCAGCGGTGTTGCAGGTTAGTGTTCTTTGATTGTTCTTCTGATCGAGGCCTTTCGTGACCGAACTCCTGCTTGCCGCTGCGGCTGGCCTTGCATTCGCGTTGCTGCTCGGCTGGGCCTTATGGGCACGGCCGCTGGCGGCGGTGCGAAGCGAGCGCGATGCAGCGCGGGCCGAAGCCGCCGAACAGGCCGCCGAAGCAGCGCGCCAGCGCGAGGAGCGGGGTCGCAATGCCACCGAAGTGGCGATGCTGACCCGCCGCAACGCCGAGCTTGCCGAAGCAGAGCGCGAGCGCGAGAAACTGACCGCCGAATTGAGCGGCCTGCGCGCCGGCCAGGCCGAGCGCGACCGGGCGCACGCTGCCGAAGTGGCGCGGACGGTGGAAACCTTCCAGGCGCTGGCGGCAAAGGCGCTCGACGGGGCACAGGCCAGGCTGGCGGAAAGCGCCGATGCGCTGATGACCCGCCAGCGCGAGGCGGCGGGTGCGGGGCTGGAGGCCAATCGCAATGCGCTGGCCGAACTGATCGCGCCGGTGAAGGACACGCTGGTCAAATATGAAACCCGGCTCGGCGAGGTCGAGGCAGCGCGGACCGAGGCCTATGGCAGCCTGAAGGAGCAGCTGGCGAGCGTCGTTCTGGGGCAGGAGCGGGTAAGCGGGGCGGCGGCCAAGCTGGAGACCGCGCTGCGATCCTCGGGCAAGGTCGCCGGGCGCTGGGGCGAGGAGCAGTGCCGCAATGTGCTGGAAGCCGCAGGGCTGGTCGAGGGCATCGATTTCGAAACCCAATGGTCGGTCGATGGCGAGGACGGCAAGCAGCGCCCCGATTTCAAGATCAACCTGCCGGGCGATCGCGTGCTGGTCATCGACGTCAAATGCTCGATCGACGCCTATATCTCGGCGGCCGAGGCCGAGGATGTGGCGACCCGCCAGACCTATCTTGCCGCCCATGCGCGGGCGGTGAAGACCCATGCCGAAGGGTTGGCGAAGAAGGATTATGCCAAGGCGGTTGGCCGTGCGGTGGAGTTTGTCGTGCTGTTCGTGCCGGGGGAAAATTTCCTTGGCGCCGCGCTCGAACAGGACCGCAACCTGATGAACGATTTCTTCAAGCGGCAGGTCGTTCTGGCCGGGCCGGTCAATCTGGTGGCGGTGGCACGAACGGTCGGAGCGCTGCGCGACCAGGCGAGGCTGGCCAAGGAAGCGCAGGAAATCGCCAAGCTGGGACGCGACCTTTACGATTCGATCCGCATCATGGGCGGCAATTTCAACAAGGTGCAGAAATCGCTCGAAGCCGCGGTGGGCAACTGGAACACGCTGGTCGGCCAGGTCGATTCGCGCGTTGTCGGCCGCGCCCGCAAGTTGAAGGACATGGGGGCGGCAACGGGCCTCGACGAACTCGCCGATCTGGCGCCGGTGGTGCAGGTGCCGATGCTGCCGGCCTCGAACGAGCTGGCGATCGGGATGCTGCCGGCAGCGGGATAGAGGCGCGTTGCAGCCCGATCAGTCGAGAACGCCGACGGTGATCATCAACGCTGCAAACGTCGACAGCGTGATGACCGAGAAGAAGGAAAGCGCGACCGTTCGCCAGGCGGCGCTGCCGGTGGAAAGCGCATAGGCACCCTTCAGCTGGGCGAACATATGCGCCACGGGCGCTGCAAAGACGAGGCCGAACCAGAACCAGCCGGCGGTCACCCCCAGTGCCGAAGCGACGCTGCCGATGACGAACAGCAGCGACATGAAGCTGATCGAATAGAGCGCAAAGATGGCGTGGTCGTACATCCGCACATCGCGCTTCCAGGCGAACAGCAGCCAGAGCCAGGGCAGTGACAGCGGCACCAGCAGGAAACTGAGTTTATAGGCCTTGTTCTGGATCTTGTAGAGGACGAGCTCGGGGTTTTCGAGGGCCTTCCTCGCCTTGATGTTCAGCGATTCATTGCCGAGATTGACGTCGAGCTCGCCGTCCTTGCTGGCGCCACCGAGCTCGCTGGCGATGAGCCCGGGCAGGTCGGCAGGGTTGGTGATCTCGTTGTTGGCGCGTGCCTCGATCCGGTCACGCGCAAGCGCGACGCCGGCGCGCCCGCCGACCAGTCCGGGCAGGGCCGCTTTATCACCGGCGGCGCGGGCTGCGGCGATCTCCTTGTCGATCTGGCGAAGTTCCGCCTCGATCTTGGGTAGCGCGGCCTGGGCTTCGGCCTGGGTCATCGGTTGGCCGCTGGCGCCCGATACGACGCCACCCGGGCCGGGCTTGAGGAAGGAAAAAGCGAAGAACATCGTGAACACGACGAGCAGGAACAGCGGCACCGGGGCGATGTAACGGGCACGCTGGCCCATGATATAGGCGCGTGTCAGCTTGCCGGGGCGAAAGGCGAGCATCGGCAGCGTGGTCCAGGTCTTGCCGTCGAAATGGGTGATTCCGTGCAGGAACTCCTCACCGACATGGGCCAGGCTGCGGTGGACATGTGCCTGCTGGCCGCAATGGCTGCAGAAATTGCCGGCAAGCTGCTCGCCGCAATTGGCGCAGGCGTGATGTTCATGGGCGACGGCGGCGGCATCGATATCGCCGCGCGGCAGCGACGGGCCATCAAGCGCCGCGGCAGCGCCGCCGGCTTCGACAAGGCCGCCGAGTGCTTCGATGCTGCCGCTCATGCCGACCCCCCTGCCACCCCGGCCTGTTTCGCTCTGCCAAGGTGCCGGTAAATCGGTTTCGGTTCAAGCCGGGCACGCCTGGGCGCTGCACCAAGCGTTGCCGGGCGCGCGCGCGGCGACTACAATCAGGCCATAAGGAGAATTCGACACATGGCGGGCGTGAACAAGGTGATTCTGGTCGGGCGGCTCGGCAAGGATCCGGAAAAAAAGGATTTCGCCAATGGCGGGTCGGTGGTGAACTTCACCATGGCGACATCGGAAACCTGGCGCGACAAGCAGTCGGGCGAGCGCAAGGAAAAGACCGAATGGCACAATATCGTCATCCGGAACGAGAATATCGGCAAGGTCGCGGCCCAGTATCTGCGCAAGGGCAGCGAAGTCTATATCGAAGGCGCCCTGACAACACGCAAATGGCAGGACCAGAGTGGCGCCGACCGTTACACGACGGAAATCGTCGTCGGGCCATTCAAGGGCGAGATGACCCTGCTCGGCGGGCGGGATGGCGCCGCCGGGATGGGCGATCGCGGTGGCCAGAACGGCGGCAATGATTATGCGGCGCCATCGGGCGGTTTCGGTGGCGGCAACAAGCGTCCGGCAGCGTTTGATGACGACCTCAACGATGATGTTCCGTTCTAGACGGAACATCTCGATCGATGAAACCGAGGGCTGACACCGGCCAATGTTGCCGAGCAGCGCATTTGCCGATGTGAAAAGGGGCGGCGCTCGCGCACCGCCCCAGAACGCAAACAGCGAAAGCGTAATTTCAGGCAGCGACTGTGCCTTGCACCGCGATACGGTTGCGGCGGCTCGCGAAGCCGACCAGGCCGAAGCCGGCAATCATCATCGCCCAGCTTGCGGGCTCGGGGACAGCCGCGGCTGTCAGGGCGAAAAGGCTGCGATCGGTCGTGCCGACCTGGGTAAGCAAGCCGCTGCCAAGATCGACTGACAGGAAGCGGTTGCCGCTCTGCACGAAACCGAAATTCTCGCCACCGCGTGTCACGATGTCGAAACTGGTGCGGGCACCGACACTGGTTCCCAGCCCGCCGACGAGCGTGAGCACGCCGGTGGCGGCGTTCTGCGTCGCCAGCACATTGTTGACGCTGTCGATGACAAACAGCGTCGTGCCGGTCATCGGGTCCTTGTCGTTGAACGTATAGGCGCCGGCGGTGATATCGGGGTTGACGCCCGACAACGGGCCGGGCCCATAGGCAACGTCTGGCGCATTGACCAGCGTGTTGGTCATGAAGTTGAAGACATAGTTGGTATCATCGTTGGACACGATGCGCAGGTTGTTGTTGGTGGGGTTGAAGTCGAAGGTGAAATTGGTCCCCGTCACGGCGATATTGGCGAAGGTTGCCGTCGCGCCGGTTGTCGGATCGATGGTGATGATGCGGCCATTGTCGGTGTGACCATAGATCAGCCCGTCGGCGACACGATAGTCCATCGCAAGCAGCGAGCTTCCCGAAACATTCTGCAGCGCCACGCTCGACAGGGTTGTCCCCGGCGCGTTGCTGCGGAAGGAAATGAGGTTGTTGGTTTCGTCGACCCCGTAGAACAGCGCTGCCTGGGCTGGCATCGCAAGGTTCGCAAGTACCGCCGAAGCGGCAATAAGCATCTTCATGTCAAAACCCTTTATCAAGCAACGCGAACATCGACACATGTCCGGGCCTGCCGGCGCATTGGTGTCGCTTTACCTACGGAGCAGTGGACAGCGCAGATGCAGGCCGCAGCAGAAAATCCATGCCCCTGGTCACATTGCACCCGGGATCGAGCCGACTGATCGAATGGGGTCCGGGGCCATCGGCCCCGGCCGCCGGAGGCCCTTGTGTTTCAACCCGAATGCAATCGAGCCCAATGAAATGCCGGTCCAGGTCTTGCCGACGCGGCAAAGTTGGGGGAGCCGTATCGACTGGAGGTCAGAATCAGGCTGGCGGATGCAACCAAGGTGCACAGCCTTCCCGATGCCATCGCGGCATCGCTATTTGCAGGGGCCGAGCCGCCGTGCAGTGACCCTGCTGACCATCGTCATCGGGCCGGCTTTCATATTGCTGCGCATGGCGTAGCTGTCGGCGGTGTAGGTGCCGGTCATCGTCATGGTGGCTGGACCCTGGTCGGTCTGGCAGGTCATTGCGGTATCGATCTTGCCGCCCGTCATGCTGAAACGATCAACCTTGCAGCTCTTGTCAGCAGCGAGAATCTTCTTCGGTTCGGCCTCGGCTTCCTGCGGTGTGAGGCAATAGCTGGTCGTGATCGGGTTGCCCTTCATCGCGTCGAGCGCACCGGCGGGCACGCCTGGCATGGTCATGCTGTCCATCGTCATCGTGCTCGTCCATTGCCCTGGCGTGACGACCGGTGCAGCGACGATAGGAGCGCTGAGAAGCGCGGCGGAGAAGACCAGAGTGCGCATCGGGGCGTTGTAGCAAACCCTGCCGAATGCGCCAAGCTTCTGGCCGGGTGGATCGATCGTCACGCAACCCGTTTGCCAGCGCGATGATGCTGAGTGTCTCGACAGCAGTATGGCTCAGCGCAGTCTTGCGGCTCCAGTCTGCAGCAGTGGCTTGTCGACCTGCCCAGACGCGCCGCCGATCGCCTTGTAGAGCGCAACACGTGCGCGCCATGTATCGGCTCGGGTTTCGACAGCGTTCGACCGGGAAGCAAACCCGGTCCGCTCCGCATCGATAACGGTCAGGAAACTGTCCAGCCCGCGGCGATAGCGTTCCCGCGCCAATAATGTGGCGTCCGTGTCAATCACAGCCTGACGCTCGGATACATCGGCGCGGCGGTCTGCCGCGGCAACCGCCCCAAGGGCGGCCTCGGTCTCGCCAAGGGCGGCGAACACCGTCCGACGGTATTCGGCAAAGGCTTCGCGCGCCAACGCCTGGCGTTCGCTGATGCCGGAACCGATTCTGCCAAAATCGAGCAAAGGTCCCGAGAGTGCGGTGCCCAGAGACCCCAGCAGCGCCGTCTCGTCGAACAGGCTTCCCAGGCCGAGGCTGAACAGCCCGAGCGTCGCTGTCACCGCAAGCCGCGGGTAGCGCTCGGCGGCCGCTGCTGCGATCTCCTCATCGGCAGCGCGGAGCCGAAATTCGGCGGCACTGACGTCCGGGCGCGTGCGCAGCTGGACAGACGGGATTGCCATTGCCGGTGATGCCGACAAGGCGTTACCGGGGGGCTGTACGAGAAGCGCGAGGACTGCCTGGGCTGGCTGCCCGCTGAGCGTCACGAGCTGGCCAATGACCGCAGCGCGTTGCGCCACAATTGGCTCAAGTCGTGTCATGGCGTCCGCTTCGAGCGATTGCGCCCGAACCAGATCGAATTCCGGGGTCAAGCCGGCCTGTGCACGGGTCCGTGTCAGCGCCACAAGCTCGGTTGCTGTCTCCAGATCGCGTCTGGCGATACCCTCTCTCGAGTCCAGCGCGCGGGCGTCGATGACGGCCCGAGCGATATCGACCTGCAGCGCAAGACGAACACCGGCGGCATCGGCTGTTGCTGCATCGAGGCGCGCCATTGCCGCGCGCCGCGAAGCACGCAGCCGCCCGAACAGGTCCGTGTCCCAACTGGCGTCAAGCCTGGCGTCATACACCGTCCGGTTGGGTGGGATCACGATCCCCGGTGGCAACGCCCCGCCGAACTGCTGCTGATTGAGCCGTTCGCGGGCAACACCGCCGGACGCGCCGACAGTTGGACGTTGTTCGGCACTGGCCGCACCGAGGCGCGCGCGCGCGGCATCGATCCGCGCAATCGCAACGCCGAGCGTGGGGGCGGAAGCAAGCGCTTGTTCGCTGAGCCTGGCGAAAGCCGGATCGGCAGTCGGCAGCAGATCGGCAATGCCGCCAGCATTGGTCCGGGCGGCTTCGCCGAACGCAAACACCGGCGGCAAGGTTGCCAGCGCCTGTGCAGGCGGCGGCGCCCGTTCAACAGTGGCACAGCCGCTCAGCAGGAGCGCCAGATATGCGAAACGCTTCATTGTGCAACTGCGGCAGGAATGAAGCTGTCGACTTGCTGGCCGACGAAAAAGTCACGTTGCGATGCGCCTTGACCCGCACGATCGCCCGGCAAGGCATAGACAAGCTGCATCACCCTGATGTCGACGCGCTCGGTCGCTGCGTTGGTCAAGGACCGTTTCGGCACGACAAGGGGTTCGACGCGGACAAAGGCCACCTCGACGCGCTTCGCCGCAGTGCCGCGCGGGCTGATCGTCGCCGGGCTGCCAATTCTGATCCGCCCGATCTCGTTTTCGTCGACATCGATCCGCACGTGCAATGGATCGACGACGCCCAGGGTCAGAAGCGGGTCGCTGCTGCCAGACCCTTGTGGGCCCGCTGGGGCATATTCGCCGGCCCGACTGCGAACCTGCAGCACCGTGGCTGTCCGGGGTGCCCGCACCAGGTGCCGTTCCAGCGTGACATTTGCGGTCGCAAGCTCGGCCTCTGCTTCACGCACCTGTGCCTCTGCAACCGCCAGCTGTGCCGTTGCATCCTCGACCACCCCCTGGCGGGTAATCACTTCCTGCCGGCTGACGGCGCGCGGATCGCCGGCTTCGGCGTAAAGTGCATATTGGCGCCGCGCGACCGACAGAGTCGTTCTGGCCGCCGATCGGCTTTCACGAAGGCGGTTCAGACGCGCCTTGGCTTCGACAATTGCGGCCTTTGCCGCGCGACTGTCGACCGAGAACAGCGGCGCGCCGGCCGGGACATGCTGGCCAACCTCGACATACATCCGGTCGATCACGCCGGGTACTTCGGCACCGATCTCGATAAGTTCACTCGCCGGTTCGATGACCCCAGCGCCGGACACGACTGCGCCGACACCGGCCGGCGCCGTTGGCGGCGTTCGAACGGGCTGCGCCAGCGCCCGGTCCGGTTGCGTCCGCCAGAGCAGCGCTGCGGCAATGACGATCGCCAGCACAGCGACCACGGGGAGGATCTGTCTGGAAAAGTTCATGCGCGTCATGGTCACATCCTGTGGCTCAATGGTCGCCGGGCATCTCGTGCCCGTCATGCGTCAGCCGGCCGTCCTCCATCACCAGGATGCGGTCGGCCAGATCGAAGATGCGATTGTCGTGGGTGACGATGATGACCGCGCGCTCGCTTGCCAGTGCCACTTCGCGCAACAGATCCATCACCCGGCGACCCGAGCGGGCATCGAGTGCCGCGGTCGGTTCGTCGCAAACGACAAGGCGAGGTTCATGGACAAGCGACCGTGCGATCGCGACGCGCTGCTGTTGTCCACCCGACAATTGCCGTGGCAGCTTGTCGGCATGCGCGCCGATATTGAGGCGATCGAGCAGCGATCGTGCCCGTTCTACCGCCTCCTTGCGCCGCATGCCGGCGGCGATCAGCGGAACCGCCGCATTCTCGGCGGCGGTCAGGGTCGGCAGCAGGTTGTACTGCTGGAAGATGAAGCCGATTGTCTTCAGACGGAACAGCACGAGCTCGGTGTCGGTCAGGCCGTAGATGTCTGTTCCGAATACCTCGACCTGGCCGGCCGTCGGATAGAGAATGCCGGCGAGGATCGAGATCAGTGTCGTCTTGCCCGAGCCGGATTCGCCGACGAGATAGGTCAATTCGCCCGAGCGAATATCGGCGTCGATGCCGTGAAGCACGCGGACGCTGCCGTCGCCGACGGGAAAGTCCTTGATGACACCCCGCATATCGATCGCGGCGCTCATCGGAACACCTCGGCAGGTTCGGTTTTCAAGACGGTGCGCAGCGCCACCAGGCCGGTCAGCAAGATCATCACGACCGTCACGACGGCGGCAATCGCCGGGATTTCCCAAGGCGTGTAAAAGCCCTTGAAGGCATCGCTTGCGCTCGACCCGATGACGATGAACAGCACCGCCAGCAGCAAGCCGAGGCCATAGCCGATCAACCCGACCAGCCCTGCCTGGGCTGCCACCATCAGCCGGAGTTTGGCGTTGGTGACGCCGATCGCCTTGAGCGCGCCGAACTGCTTGATGTTATCCCGGATGAACAGGCTGAACGTCAGGCCGACGATCGCCACGCCGACAATGAAACCCAGTGCGACCGTGATTCCGAAGTTTATCGGAATGCCGGTATTGTCGATGATGTACTGGACACCGTCCCGCGCAAATTCCTCCCTTGTCTGCGCCTTCAGCCCGGTCGCAGACTCAATGGCATCGGCAACACTGCGCGGGTTGGTGCCCGCGGCAGTGCGAACCAGCACAAAGGAAAGCCGGTTGCGGCTGCCGGGTACATAGGCAAGTGCATTCGAGTAGCGGGTGTAGAGGATGACCGACGAGGTGAAGGTCGGATCGGCATCAGCGATGCCGCGGATGACAGCCCGCTGGTCATTCAATTCGAGCCGCGTGCCGACGGCGCCGCCTCTGGGAAAGAGTCGGCGCGAGCCGACACCGTCGATGAACACGGCGTCCGGATCGGCCAGCGTCGCGGCATTGCCTTCGAGCATCGTGCGCGGCAGCCCGATCAATGTGGCATCGTCCACGCCAACGACGCTGACGGGTTCAAGCTTGCCTTCGGGCGTGCGAACGGTGGCCGATGCCCGGATCAGCGGCGCCGCCCAAGCGACACCCGGTACGCCCCGAACCCGGTCCAGCGCGGTCGCCGGGAGCGGCAGCGTCACATCGGCGGTACGACCGGACGGATCCATGACCCAGACATCGGCCGTCGAGACCTCGTTGACGGCGGCAGCACCGCGAAGCAGCAGATTGACGAAAATGGTCAGTTGCTGCGTGATGAGCAGAGTCGAAAAGGCAACGCCGAAAAGGAGCCCGAAAAACTTGACCCGGTCCCCCGTCAACATTCGGATCGCGATCCAGCCCATGGTTCCCACCGCTTGCCATCACTTCGTCAGCGGCCCGATTCGCCAGCTGTTGCATTACAGTGTACGATACCGTTCATGAACGCAAGCGTACAGTAAAGATGGTGAGATCTCCGAACGCAAAAATGGCGCGCCCGAAGTTCGGTGGCCGGCAGCCCGATCCCGCCAAGGATGAAGCCATTCTGGAAAGTGCGCGTGTCGCTTTCTTCGAAAATGGCTTCGGCAGCACGACGATCGAGAACGTTGCGGCAGCAGCGGGCGTGTCGAAAGTCACGGTCTACAAGCGCTTCGTCGACAAGGAAGCGCTGTTCGAGGCGGTGGTTCGCCGCGAGATGGACAAGATGGAGCAAGCGTTCCGAAGCTGGCCGTATGAGGACGGCTCGCTAGCCGAGCGGCTGAATGCCTATGGTTCGATCTTGATGCGATTCCTGTTTTCGACCGAGCATATGCTTCTCGACCGGATGCTCGCGCATGATTTGAAGCACTCCCCCGAGATGGCCCGCCGCTTTTTCTATGCCGGCCCCGGCGCGTGCCGCGTGCGCCTGTCCGAAATGATCGGCGAGGCGGCCGACAAGGGCGAGATCGTGATCGACGATCCGCTGCTCGCGGCCGCCGACATTTTCGCATTGTGGAAGGGGTTCAGTGACAAGGAACTGGACTTCAAGGTCTGCGGCCCGATTCAAGCCGATGCAATGGACGCACAGGTCCGCCGCGGCACACGCCTGTTCCTGAAGATGGTTCGTCCGGCCTGATCGCAAAAAGGTTTCGCAGGGCCCGCACCATGCGCTGCCTGGGAAGGGATCGGGTCCGGCGTCGGTGTGGCTCGCTGTCCGCAAGGCAAGGTTGATCTGTTCGTTTCCAAAGACGACGTTGAACAAGTGCGCGGCAGATTTTCCGCACGTTTCAGATGATGCATCGGTACGCAGTCGGGCACCGTATATCGTGCCGCGAGCGTCGAATGGCTCGCGCCGTGCAGCAATATTCTGGGCAGTTTCATGATCCGAAAAGTAGCTGCTGTCCTACTCGGCGTCATGCTTCCCGGATCAGCTATTGCGGCGGCAGAAGAAGAGGCGATCGCTTCGCCGCTGATCACTGTCACGGGCCGGGCCGACAATCTCATCGGCATCGCTTCTGCCGCTTCGGAAGGCGTCGTTGGCCAGGTCGACCTCGAAGATCGCCCGATCCAGCGCGTCGCCGAACTGCTTGAAGCCATCCCCGGCTTTATCGCCACCCAGCATTCGGGCGGTGGCAAGGCCAACCAGTATTTCCTGCGCGGCTTCAACCTTGACCATGGCACCGACTTTGCGGCCTTTCATGACGGCGTGCCGATCAACATGCGAAGCCATGGCCACGGCCAGGGCTATCTCGATCTCGGCTTCATCATCCCGGAATTGGTCGACACCGTCAGCTTCGCCAAAGGACCATATCGCGCCGAGAACGGTGATTTCGCCACGGCCGGAACAGCGCGTTTTCGCACCATCGATCGGCTCGACACACAATTTGTCCAAGGCGAGATCGGCACCAACGAATTCTACCGTTTCGTTGCTGCCGGTTCCACCAAGGCCGGCACTGGCGACCTCCTTCTCGGCGTGGAAGCGCGCTATGACAATGGCCCGTTCGATCTCCCGCAGGATCTGCAGCTTTTCAGTGGCCTCGCCAAATGGACCGGGCCGCTTGCCGATGGCACGCTGCGCGCCAGCGCCACTGCCTATCATGTGGGCTTCCGTTCACCCGAACAGATCCCGCTTCGTGCAATCGAAAGCGGCCTGATCGGACGGCGCGGCTTTCTCGACGGCGACCTGGGTGGAGAGACCACCCGCATCGGCGGCGTGCTCAACTGGACCGACGACAGAAAGGCACCGCTGAACATTCTCGCGTACGGGCATTTCTATGATTTCCGACTGACGTCGAACTTTACCTATTTCCTCGATGATCCCGTCAACGGCGATGAGTTCGAGCAACGCGACCGGCGCTTCGTCATGGGTGGCCGCATCGACAAGCGTTTCACATTCGACGGCACGATCCCTGTCGAACTGCTTGTCGGTGCCGAGGGCCGCTATGATCTCATCGATCCGGTGGGGCTGTTTCGCACCGACGCCCGCCGGATCGTGTCGACAGTGCGACAAGACAAGATCGACCAGGGCTCAGCGGCACTCTTCACCGAAGCCACCATCCGTCCCACCGACCGGCTGCGCGTGCTGCTGGGCGGCCGTGCCGATTTCTATACTTTCGACGTTCGCGCCGATGTCGCCGCGAACAGCGGCAAGTCCAGCGCTTCGATTGCCAGTCCCAAGGCGGGCATTGCCTGGACACCGATCGATCGCATCGAACTCTACGCCAACTTTGGCCGGGGCTTTCATTCCAACGACGCGCGCGGCACCAGCATCAATATCGATCCCAACACCGGCGGTGCAGCCGATCCTGTCGATGCCCTTGTCGCGGGCACCGGATATGAAGGCGGCGCGCGTGTCATGCCGATCGATGGCCTGACACTGACCGCGACCTACTGGTGGCTCGATCTCGATTCAGAATTGCTGTTCATCGGCGATGGCGGCACGACCGAAGCGCAGGGCCCATCAAAGCGTCGCGGCTACGAACTCGGCGCCTTTTATCAGCCGGCACCCTGGCTGACGATCGACGCCGAATACACACGGTCGCAAGGGCGGCTGACCGACTTGCCTGTTGGCGAGGACCGTATCCCCGGTGCCATTGAAACGGTGATTGCCGGCGGTTTCGTCCTCAAACATGACAGGGCTTCGTTCGCCATGCGATTGCGCCATTTCGGCAGTTACAGCCTGATTGAGGACGACAGCGTCCGAGCCGATCCGCTGACCGTCATCAATGCGCGGGTCGCTTATCGTCTTGGCCGGGTGGAGCTTGCGGCCGACCTGCTCAATCTTCTCGACGCCAAGGATAACGAGATCGAATATTTCTATGCTTCACGACTGCCCGGCGAACAGGCCGAGGGAGTCGAAGACCGGCACATCCGGCCCATCGAACCCCGCCAGTTGCGGGTCTCGGCTCTCGTCAGGTTCTGAAATGAAATCTCGCCGTCCTGGCACCGGCCATGGCTGCGGGTCATGCTGGTGGCAGTCCATGTCTCGTCGATGAAGACGAGCCGCTCCGGAGATGGCCGAGGCGCCGCCAGCGGATCGCGGCTGAAGTGCCGACCCTGAAATGGGCTGCTGCCGCCCGGCAACCCATGCCGCCGTCAAGCGCACCGACAACCCGGTACCGCAGTCTTGCTAACGCGTTCGCGCCGTCCATGCCGGCCTCCGGGCGCCGTGATCACAACCACGACGAAAAAGGGAATCTCCAACGGGTCAGTTCGTGTGGAAACCGCTCTAAATGGCGCAGAACCAGTCATTCTGCTGCGTCACGCCTACAATGATCTCATGGGAATCTTCGAGGTTTGCATGACCATCAAAACGACCGCCGACGGCATTGCCGGCCTGGAAGGAAAGGCGCTGCTGAGCCAGGAATATATCAGCGCCGGAAGAGGCCGTAAGCTCGCCTTTACCGGCAAACCGAAACCGCTGCGCGCACTCGTGAACCGCATCGAAGCCGCTTATGCACGGTCGCGAACCCTGTGTGAAAGCCAAACGCTCGACCAGTTGCAACGGCTTGTCCTTCACACCGGCGAGCGCATGATCCGCATTGCTCCACACCACGGCGTGTTCGAAGCGGCACTGAACGAGATCAGCCACGCCTATGCGTCCCGCGTCACGGTTGACAGCAGCTCGCGCGTCACCGGGCTCGCTGTCTTTCTGATCGACTGCGACACCCTCGATTACACACGGCTGTCCCGGATCGAACGGCGCGCGTGCCACGCACTTGTCGCGCGTCATTACGCCGGCGACGTGCCGCGCAAGGCAATACCGGAATCAGCGAAGAAGTCGGCATGGCAGCTGCTGCGCCGCCCTCAGTCCGTCGGATAGTCTCAGACGATTTTCTGATCCAGCAAAGGGGGTGAAACATGCAGAGCCGGACCACCGACAGCCGCATCGCCGCCGCCTATGCCCATGCGCAAAAATGCCATGATCGCCGCACTTCGGACCAGTTGCAGCGCCTCGTCCTCGACACGGGCGAACGCCTCATCCGGATTGCGCCGCAGCACAATGTTTTCGAGGACGCACTTGACTTCGCAAGCGCTGTCTATGTTGGCGGCCAGCCTCCCGAACGCCTTGCCCATGTCGCCAGGCTCGCCGGCATCTTTCTCGAAGCCGACGCGCTCGGGTACACGCCGATGACACATATCGAACGCCAAGCGTGCCGGGCCCTTGTCGCTCGCCACGACGCCGCCGAGGGCCGGGGAAATCACCTTCTCGACATCGCCCGCCGACACTGAGCGAGGGGCCGGGACAAGCGCTTGGAGACACCAGGACGAAGGCCGTGAAGATACAGTTGTCGCGGCGCTTTCTCGCAGTCACCGAGTCGTCCCGTACGATCTGGACCGACCAAATCTCGGGATGAAGCCTCGACGGTCGAGGATGCGCCTTACAAGGTTGAGCCGATACTTTCGTTCGACCACCAAATCTCCAAGATCGTGCGGAGTGCGGTGACAAAAGCCAGCGGCTGATCGAGCATGAGGTGGTGGTGAGCCTTTGGAACAGCGATGATCGGAATATCGGTGCCGCCCAATTCCCGTACGTAATCGACCGAGTCAGGTGTGAACAACAGGCTTTCCGCGCCGTACACGATTGCCTTGCGACCGGGCGCTTCGACCAGGCGCTGGCCGATGGCCTGCCATCCCTGGTGGGCATTGTCCTGACGAAAGACTTCGGGGTCAAACTTCCAGGTCCATTCATCGCCGCTCCGACGCAACGAGTGGAAGGCCATGTAATCCATCAGAAACGGCTCACCGACAGCCTGTGGGGGGGAAAGCACGTATCGGCTGCGAGCGGTGGGATAGTCCGGATAGCGGCGCTGCGGCTTGTCAGGATCACCCGAGCCCGGACGCGTACTGCCCTGCCGACCCCGCGCCTCCAGAACCTCGGGACGCAGAACCATCATGTCGCAAAGGATCAAGCCGGAAAACCGGTCTGCGGCCAATGCCAGCGCGGTCAAGCCAACCGAAGCTCCAAAGCTGTGCGCAATGATGACCGGCTTGGCCGGTCCATCGAACAGCTTGAGCGCTTCGGCAACCAGGACCATCTCTGTGCCACGCGCATGAGCGTCGCACCCGGGCCGGTTAGCGCTGTCTCCCATTCCCGACAGGTCATAGGCAATGACGTGATGGTCCCCCGCCAGAAAGGGCGCGATGAATGCAAAGCACCGCGCATGGGCCAGAAAGCCATGCGTCATCAGGATCGGGGGTTTGGAACGGTCGCCCCACCGAAAATAATGGATGCGTGTGCCGTCTACGTTGATGAAGCCTTCCTCGCGAGGAACGGCGAGGGCTTCGCGAAACCAGTCAGGCAGATCTTCGGGCCGCGGTGCCCAGAGCGGGTCGATGTCATCACTTGCGTCCACGCATGGACCTCCTTGCAAACCGCACGCATCTAGCGGCCCATTGTCGTCAGGACCAAGCCCCTGACCACTTCCAGCACTACATTGTCACTGCCGGTTTCAATAGAAGCTGGCTTGGCCGGAAAGGCTGCGCAACGGCGCGCCATTGCGATTGAAGCGTGTCCGCGGGGTGACGACTAGAAATCGGTCCAGTCTTCGTTGGCAGCGACGTTGACCATCGCGTCTTGTCCCCCCCCGTACTTTCTCGCACTCACGGTCGCGGATGAGCGCAGTGGCGCTGGGGGCTTTGATGCCGGGCGCGCCCGCGCAGCCTTGGACCCTTCGCGTGAGCGGCGTTCGATTTGTACTGGCAATGTCCTTTGCCGGCGCTCGAACTGGAAGACCTTTGCTCGGTCGACGAGGCTTGTTGTCTCCATGGAAAGGTTGCGTGCCGCGGCGGATGTCTCTTCGACCATCGCGGCATTCTGCTGCGTCGCCTTGTCCATGGCGCTGATTGCTGCCGAGATCTCGCTGACGGCCAGGGACTGCATGCGGTTGTCATCGGCCATCTTTCCGAGCAACCGATGGACTTCGTCCACGTCGCGCGAAATGTCCGATAGCGCGCCGTCGACACCGCCGACCGCGGTCACGGCGACCGTTATTTCGGTTTGCGTGACGGTCAACTGGTCACGAGCCCGCTTTGCTTCTTCCTCCGCGCGCATCGCGAGTGCGCTGACAAGATCAGCGACCACAGCAAAGCCGCGGCCGGCGTCGCCGGCTCTGCCAGCTTCGACGGCAGCGTTCATGGCGAGCACGCGCGTCTGGAAGGCAATCTTGTCCAGCCCTTCGATAACGGTATCGATGCCTTTGGCGCTGATGGAAACACGCTCCATAGCCTCGACGGCGCTGTCGGCAGTGGAGCGACCGGCGCGAACCGTGGCGATGGCCTGGTCGGCACGCTCGGTCGTGGAGAGCGACGAATCGGCAGATGATTTCAACCTGGCGTTGATCTGGACCAGCGCAGCATTGGTTTGCTCGAGGCTTGCGGCGTTGCTTTCGGTTCGCCTCGCCAGATCTTCCGAAGCACTCGCGATTTCGTTCGAACCCGTGTGAATATCGCCGGCGCTCTCGATGACGAGCTGGACCATGCTGCGCAAGGCGGCGATGGCTTCATTGAAGTTAATTCGCACTTCTTCATATCCAGGCGGGAACGCGGTATCGATCATCACACGCAGATCACCCGCCGCAACAGCAGTCACACCGCGTTGGAGCGCAGTTGTAATGATCGAATGCGTCGCGGCAGCCTTCGCTTCAAGGTCGGCTTTCGCCACCGCCGCGAGACGAAATTTCTCGCACGAGCGTGCCATCCGCCCGATTTCGTCCGACCGGTCAACAAACGGGATCGCGCTGTCATCGCCTCGGGCAAGGGTTTCCATCACGCCCGCAACCTGGTCGATCGGCACGATGACGCGCGAGCGGATCACGACAAAGGCGACAAGCCAGGCGGCTGCACCAAGCAGCGTCAGCACGATCGACAGGATTTGCGCCGTCCCGGCTGCGGTCAATGCTGCCGCTGTCACATCGTTGGCGATCTCGATCTGGATCCCCACAAGATCGCCGATTGCGGCGGTTTCGGGATCGATCGCCGGGTACATCTCGTTGACAACAAACGCGTCGAGCGCGGCCCGGTCGCCGCGCAGCAAAATCTGACGCAGCTTTTCAGCTGCTGCGTTTGCCGCCTGCATCCGTGTGCTGGCCTCGCGGGCGAGAACGGCTTCCTCGCCCTCGATCCTGGTGGCTGAGTATGCGCGCCAATGCTCGCTTATGTCGGCCTGGGCTTTTGAAACGGAAGCTGCGGCCGTCGCAAAGGATATGGTGCCATTGCGGGCCTTGTGCGCAGCATCAACGATGTCGACTGCGTACCTGTCACCGACAATTTTCAGATCACGAAGCGGTTGAACCCGGTCGGCAAGCAGGGTTGCCAGAGCCGCCTTGTTGGAGATGGCGCTGAAATTCGTGGTGCCGGCGAGCGCGATAAGCGCAACCGCCAACAAGGTCAGGCAGACCAGCAACTTCTGCCCAAGGCTCCAGGTCTGCATGACTCTCTTTTCCTCAAGCGCATGACGGCCGGCGCCGTTATCGTCGCAAACGCACCGCTTGATACTTTATAGCGGAGACGTAACCACTGGCGTGCCGTTGGCTTGCAAACAGGCGGCCAAAATTGTCGCAGGCCGGACAATTGTCGGGGAATTCTGCTGGATGACTTGACCCGCAACGAGACGGCTCAATCCGCTTCTGAGGCGCTTCGAACGGTCACGCAACGGTTGCGACGCTGTCGGTCGGCAAGGCAAATGACGCGCTTTCGGGTCGTCAGGTGGCAAGAGCCGATGCTGCCAGCCCGTGTGTCAGTGCGTTTTCAGAACTGATAAGTTGATCCGACATGGTGACCGCAGCCGGGCACGCCTGGGACCCTGCCGAGGTCGATTCCCGGCAATCGAGAGAGTAGCGCAGGACCTTGTCTATTTCGGTGAGACCCGACTTCAACAATCACTTCGGCTCATGATACCGGCCGATAAAGGGACAGATCTTACCCTCTGCTCGGGTACAAGGCCGGGACCGGATCAGGCCGCCACGCGATCCAGTCTCCATAGGCATGACAAGTCGCCAGTGTACGCGTGCTGCCGCCGGGCCAGCATGTCAGTTGCAGTTGTACCTCGACACGGGCAGGCGTCCATTCGAAACTGATCAAGGCGAGTGGACGCTCCGGTGTCGCTGTCGCACCGGCGCTTTCGATTGCATTCACGACCGTGCCACGCTCCTCGACAGAAAGATATTGTGCCACCATCGAGTGGAAGACGACCCGGCAGACGCCAGCAGACTGCGGCAACGCAAGTTGAGCGCCCAACCAATTGCCGGCCCGTGCCTGCTCGACGTGTGGCGGTCGTTGGCGGGCAAACGCCAAGGCCTGTTCCAGTCTGCGCGCACGATGCGGCTGGTCTGCCCAGATAAAGGCCAGCAGCCGTTCCTGCGTCAGCGGGTCCGTGGCATCGAGCGGATGGACATCGGCACCACGCGCCGAAACGACGTCGATCGGCGCGACGACCGGGATCGGGCCCGACCAGCTCGGCGCAATGACGATGTCGGAGGTTTCAGCGCCTGCAATCGCGCCACCGAAGTCGTAGCGGTAGCTCGCAAGATTGAGATTGAGGCCACAACTCGAACCGATCTCCAGCAACGCAAATGGCAGTCCGAACTGGTGTCTGACAACCATCAACGCTGCTGCGATCGCTGCCGCTCGCCCCACTTCGTTCGTTTGCGGCGTGTCGCGCATCCATCGGGCGACGAATTTGTCCTCCATCGCCAATGCCTCGCCGATGGCGCCATCGAAATCGGTGTGCAGCCCTTTGTACAGCGCGCTCAGTGGTGCCAGTTGTCGCCGTCTTGCGAGTGCGTGCAGGGCTGCGTTGAACCGCATGGCCAGGGCCGCCGAGGCAGGATCGCCCGGCCATTCCGCAACCAGCTGAGCCGTTTGGGGCGCACGGGCCAGTTGCCGTTCCCCAGCCTCCAGAACGGCAGCCACAAACGGCGAACCCAGATTTCTGGCGACATCTGCCTGGCGGAAAAACTCACCCCGCCTTACCATCATGTTCATCAAAACAGTGCCTTAACTGAGGCTGCAAGTAACCGGGGCAGATTCCCGGGCAGAGCGTCTTCCCTTTGGGTCGTAGCTGTGATTCACACTGCCGATGACTCTGGGAGGATCAGACCCTGTTGATGATGCAGCGCTGTTCGAGCTGCGTGGTGTTG
>Ga0209906_100276_pt1 | contig 35220 bp, 34 predicted proteins | sample FECB24metaG_FD_188303 | JGI IMG/M metagenome (GOLD analysis project Ga0209906, IMG submission 188303) | Cyanobacterial communities from the Joint Genome Institute, California, USA from Joint Genome Institute, California, USA - FECB-24 metaG... ... | reverse complement strand
AAAAAGCCGATGACATCCGACAATTCATCGCCCGGATTGCGGAAACAATAGGGAGATATGAGGAATTATTGACGGCGGACTGCTGCCCTAGAAACCGATCGCCTTGAAACGCTCGGTCTGTTGCTTGAGCGCGGTCTCGACCGGCAGCCTCTCCATGGAGCTGGCGCCGTAGAAGCCGTGGCAGTTCTTGGCGCGCTTCAGCACGTATTCGGCATCGTCGGGCATGGCGATCGGGCCGCCATGGCAGAGGATCAGGATGTCCGGGCGGACGGCCATTGCCGCCTCTGCGATGGCGTCGATCTCGACGATGCAGGAATCCAGCGTCTTCGCCGACGTCGCGCCGATCGAACCGCCGGTGGTGACGCCCATATGCGCGACGATGATGTCGGCGCCAGCCTTGGCCATGGCGCGCGACTCGTCGGGATTGAAGACGTAGGGCGTCGTGAGCAGGTCCTGCGCATGCGCCTCGGCGATCATGTCGACCTCGAGCCCGTAGCCCATGCCGGTCTCCTCGAAACTCTGGCGCATCGCGCCGTCGAACAGGCCGACGGTCGGGAAGTTCTGCACGCCGGAAAAGCCCATCGCCTTCAGCTCGGCGAGGAACTGCGGCATCAGGATGAACGGGTCGGTGCCGTTGACACCGGCCAGCACCGGGGTGTGCTTGACGACGGGCAGCACCTCGACCGCCATCTCCTTGACGATCTCGTTGGCGTTGCCATAGGCGAGCAGGCCGGCGGCCGAGCCGCGCCCGGCCATGCGGTAGCGGCCGGAATTGTAGATGATGATCAGGTCGATGCCGCCGGCCTCCTCGCCCTTGGCGGACAGGCCGGTGCCTGCTCCGCCGCCGACGATCGGCACGCGCCGCGCCTTCATGTCGTTCAACCGGGCGAGGATCTTCTGGCGGGGAATGGCTGGCATTTATCTGTCCTCGTTGGCGATTTCGCGGAAGGCGGCGACGGCCGCTGCGGCGAATTCCGGGTCGTTGATGTGGAAGGGAAGGCGGATGAGGCGGCGGTTGCCGCCCCAGTTGCCAGTCGTTTCGATGGCGTCGAACAAGGCCGCGTCGGCCTCAGGGTCGAAGAATGCACCACCCTCGATGTCGAGCGCCGAGACGCCCTTTTCCGGGATCAGGAACCGGACCGGTCCTTCACAGCGCGAAAGCTTCTCGCCGATCCAGGCGCCGATGCGGCTGCATTCCTCGGCCGTGGTGCGCATCAGGGTGACGTTCGGATTGTGCTTGTGGAAGGTGCGGCCGGCATATTTCGGCGGAACGGTGTCGAACGCCCAGAAGTTGACCATGTCGAGCGCGCCGACCGAGCCGACATAGGGCAGCTTGCGCTCCGCCACGACATCGAGGCGGTCCTCGCCGGCCGGCAGGACGCCACCGAGCAGCAGGTCGCAGACTTCGGTCGTGGTGATGTCGAGGAGGCCGGACAGCATGCCGTCGGCGGCGAGCTTTTCCATCGTCTTGCCGCCCGTGCCGGTGGCGTGGAAGACGAGGCAGTCGTAGTCTGATTTCAGCGCCTCGGAAATTGCGGTGACGCAAGTCGTCGTCACGCCGAACATCGTCAGGCCGATTGCCGGCCGGCTGTCGTCGACGCGGCCTGGATTTTGGGCCATCGCCGCGATTGCGCTGGCGGCATTGCCCAGCACCGTCCGGCTGATGCGGTTGAGGCCGGCGAGATCAGTGATCGCCGGGACCATGACTATGTCGGATATGCCGACATAGGGCGACACGTCGCCGGAAGCCAGCGTCGAGACCATCAGCTTCGGGATGCCGAAGGGCAGTTCGCGCATGCCGGCCGTCACGATCGACGTGCCGCCGCCGCCGCCGATGCCGATGATGCCGGCAATGTCGCTGCGGGTACGGATGAAGGCGGCGAAGGCGGCGCCCATCGCGGACACCGCCGCGCCACGTTCGCCCGATCGCACAGCGCCGGTCAATTCTGCCGGAACGTGGCGCGCGACGTCGCTGGCGCTGATGCCCTCGATATCCGGATGCGGCGTCGTGCCGACATCGACGAGGATGGCGGTGCTGCCCGCGGCGCGGATTGCTCCCAGAAGGAAGCGCAGTTCTTCCGCCTTGGTGTCGGCGGTGCCGACCACATAGATCCGTTGCAAGCCTGTCCTCCCGTCCCCGCCACGTGCCGATCGAAATCGGCCATTGCACATTTTTGAGACGGTCGTATCATATTGATATGAACGTCTCACCGCAACCGAGGAGTTTTGCCGGAATAGGCGAGCGCGGCCCACGCGCCCGCACCGCCCGGCTGATGCTCGAGACGGCAGTCCGCATGATGCAGGACGGCGTCGTGCCATCGATCAGCGATGTCGCCGAGGAGGCTGGCGTGTCGCGCGCCACCGCCTATCGCTACTTTCCGAGCCAGGCGGCGCTGGTTCATGCCGTCGTCGATGAGGCGCTCGGTCCCATCCTCGAATGGTCCTCGTCCGAGGAAGATGCTGAAAGGCGTGTGGACGACCTGATCGGAACATCAATCCCCCGCATCGAGGCGTTCGAGGCAACGTTCCGCGCCGCGCTGAAACATTCGCTGGAACAATGGGCCGCACGACGGCGCGGCGTCGCGGGCCTGGAGCCGCAGTTCACGCGCGGGCATCGCATCGAACTCTTACGAAATGCAATCGCGCCGCTGCACCCGGCACTGCCGGAGGCGTCGCTCGATCGTCTGGCAAAGGCGCTGTCGCTGGTGTTCGGCGTGGAGACGCTGGTGATCCTGAAGGACATCTGGAATGTCGACGCCGACGAGGCGCGGGAGATCGCGCTCTGGTCCGGACGGGCGCTTGTGCGCGCGGCGATGGAAGACGCGGGTAGAGGCGCTCGACAGATTGGTCCTACCAGATAGGTGGTCTGCCGGCCTCCAACCCGAGTGCCGATCTGCATGCAATCGATTACAAACGTTTCGCAGGTGCGAGAAAGCCGGCAAATTTACTTGCGAAATCAATATGACCAGCAGCCGGAAAGAAAGCACTTGACCGGAATGGCAGATTGGTAATACCAGATTGAGAGACACGTTGTGATGCAAAATGGCCGGGCTTGGGCAGATTGCAGTGCAGCGTTGAGGATCGGCTCGCCAAGGGAGGAGACCTGGGCGGGATGCGACGGCGAGATGCGCCGACATATGGCACCGGCAGCGCGGCGTGACGCCGCCAGCACGGAGCCCCGGTCGAGGCACCACAGGGAGGAAATGACATGCGCAGCAAACTGACCGGCCTTTTGGCCGGTATTGGCTTGACCTTCGCCAGCAGCGTCTCGACGCTGTCCGCGCAGGAACTCACGATCTTCTGGGCTGAATGGGATCCGGCGAACTACCTGCAGGAACTCGTCAACGAGTACGAGAAGGAAACCGGCGTCAAGGTGACGGTCGAGACGACGCCATGGTCGGACTTCCAGACCAAGGCGTTCACCGAATTCAACGCCAAAGGCTCGGCCTATGACATGGTCGTCGGCGATTCCCAGTGGATCGGCGCCGCATCCGAGGCCGGCCACTATGTCGACCTGACCGAGTTCTTCAACAAGAACAAGCTCGGCGAAGTGATGGCTCCGGCCACCGTGAAATACTACGCCGAGTATCCGTCAGCTTCGGGCAAATACTGGTCGATCCCGGCCGAGGGCGACGCGGTGGGCTGGTCCTACCGCAAGGACTGGTTCGAAGACCCGAAGGAAATGGAAGCGTTCAAGGCCAAGTATGGCTACGACCTTGCCGTTCCGAAGGACTGGAAGCAGCTGCGCGACATCGCGGAATTCTTCCACCGTCCCGACGAGAAGCGCTACGGCGTCGCCATCTACACCGACAACTCCTATGACGCGCTGGTGATGGGCGTCGAGAACGCGATCTTCTCGTTCGGCGGCGAACTCGGCGACTACTCGACCTACAAGGTCGACGGCATCATCAATTCCGATGCGAACGTCGCTGCCGTCGAGGCCTACAAGGAACTCTACAAGTTCACGCCTCCGGGCTGGGCCAAGACCTTCTTCGTCGAGAACAACCAGGCGATCACCGAGAACCTGGCGGCGATGAGCATGAACTACTTTGCCTTCTTCCCGGCACTGGTGAACGAGGCGTCGAACCCGAACGCCAAGGGAACCGGCTTCTTCGCCAACCCGGCGGGTCCCGGCGGCGCGCAGTTCGCGGCGCTCGGCGGCCAGGGCATTTCCGTGATCTCCTATTCGGAGAACAAGGAAGAGTCGATGAAGTTCCTGGAATGGTTCATCAAGGACGAGACCCAGAAGCGCTGGGCCGAACTCGGTGGCTACACGGCAAGCGCCAAGGTGCTTGAATCGCCGGAATTCCAGAACGCGACGCCTTACAACAAGGCCTTCTACGAGACGATGTTCAAGGTGAAGGACTTCTGGGCGACCCCGGAATATGCCGAGCTTCTGATCCAGATGAACCAGCGTCTCTATCCTGTCATTACCGGCGACGGCAATGCCAAGGAAGCTCTCGACGCGCTGGCGGCCGACTGGAACGCCACATTCAAGAAGTACAACCGGGTCAAGTAATCCCGACTTCGCCGGAGGGGGCGCAACCCGCCCCCTCCGTTTTTGTCTCTGAAATCAAGTTGAGGAGGTGGCAGTGGCCACGGCAGTCCTGACCACGCTGGATCCCAAGTCGCGCGCCGCGTCCCGCGGCCTGAGCGATATGACGATCCGCAACCTCTTCATCATCCCGACGATCGTGTTCCTGATCGTCTTCAATATCTTCCCGCTGCTCTACTCGCTCGGATACTCGTTCACCGACTTCCGCGCCTCGTCGAGCGCGCCGGCGAATTTCGTCGGGCTGCAGAACTACCGCGAGCTGCTCGCCGACCCGTACATCTGGAATAACTTCACCATCACCGCGAAATACGTGATCGTCTCGGTGATCGGCCAGGTCATCGTCGGGTTCGGAACGGCGCTGCTGCTCAACCGCGACATTCCGCTGAAGGGCCTGATCACCACGCTTCTGCTGTTGCCGATGATGCTGTCGATGGCGGTCGTCGGCCTGTTCTGGAAGCTGCTCTACGATCCGTCCTTCGGCATCATCAACTATGCACTGGGGCTCGGCAACTTCGAGTGGCTGTCCAATCCCGACATGGCGCTCTACGCAGTCGCGCTGACCGATATCTGGATGTGGTCGCCCTTCGTCATGTTGCTGTCGCTCGCCGGCCTGTCGGCGGTGCCGAAGCATCTCTACGAGGCCGCGGCGATCGACCGTGCCGGCTCACTCTACACGTTCTTCCGCATCACGCTGCCGCTGGTCGCGCCGATCCTCATGATCGCGATCATCTTCCGCACCATGGAAGCGTTCAAGACCTTCGACCTCGCCTACATTCTGACCAGCCAGCCGACGACGGAGGTGATCTCGATCCGCCTCTACAAGATGGCGTTCCAGACCTGGGAGACGGGACGGTCCTGCGCACTTGCCTACATCATGCTGATCATGGTGCTGGCGATCACCAACATCTACGTCAAATACCTCAACAAGGTGAAGGAGCGCTGAGATGGCTCAGGTACAGACTCCCGCCGAGAAGGGGTTGAACAAGCTGGCGATCGTCGGCGTGCTGATCATCACGATGATCTTCCTGGCGCCGATCTACTGGATCGCCTCGACCGCCTTCAAGCCGCGCAACCTGTCGACGACAATCCCGCCGACGGTGGTGTTCACCCCCGAAATCTCGCCCTTCGTGAAACTGTTCACCAAGCGCTCGCAGCTGCGCGCGCCGCCGACCGCCGAGGAATATGAGGCGGCGCCGTGGTGGGAGCGCGTCGTGTTCGACGGCGGCGAGAAAGTGGTGCGCTCGGGGCGCGGCGAGGTGCAATGGTCGGGCTATCCGAGCCGCTTTATGAACTCGCTGATCGTCGCCATCACGTCGACCGTGCTGGCAGTGGGGATGGGGACGCTGACGGCCTACGGGTTCTCCCGATTCAAGGTCAAGGGCGAGGGTGATCTGCTCTTCTTCATCCTGTCGACCCGAATGCTGCCGCCGGTGGTGGTGGCGATCCCGATGTTCCTGATGTATCGCGCCGTCGGGCTCAACGACACGCATTGGGGCCTGATCATCCTCTACACCGCCTTCAACCTGTCCTTTTCGGTCTGGCTGATGAAGGGATTCATCGACGAGATCCCGAAGGAATACGAAGAGGCGGCCCTCGTCGACGGCTACACGCGGATGGAGGCGTTCTTCAAGATCGTCATCCCGGAAGCCGCGACCGGCATTGCGGCGACGGCGGTGTTCTGCTTCATCACCGCGTGGAACGAGTATGCGTTCGCGCTGATCATGACCAATCGAAGGGCGCAGACCGCGCCGCCGTTCATTCCGAGCCAGGTCGGGTCCGGCCTTTCCGACTGGACGGTGATTGCGTCGGGAACGCTCTTGTTCCTGCTGCCGGTCGCGATCTTCACCTTCCTCCTGCGCAACCATCTGCTGCGCGGCATGAGCTTTGGAGCGATCCGCAAATGATCCGTTCCTCCCAGCTCCAGCGCATCGCCGAGGTCGTGATGGTGCTTGGCATCATCTTCCTCTGCCAGCCTTGGGTGGAGTTCCTCCACCGCTACGGGCTGACGGTGATTATCGTCGGCCTGCTCACCTTCATGTTCACCGGCTGGTTCGGCAAACCCGACGCAGAGCCCAACGACGGCGCGTTCGACGTTTCCGACCATCGCGAAGGCCACTCATGACCCAGATCGAACTTCGCGGCGTGCAGAAATGGTTCGGCGACGTGCAGGTCGTCCGGGACATGAACCTGTCGATCGCCGACAATGAATTCATCGTCCTGCTCGGCCAATCCGGCTGCGGCAAGACGACGACGCTGCGCGCAATCGCCGGCCTCGAGACGATCGACGAGGGCGACATCCTCATTGACGGCCAGCCGGTGCAGCACCTGAAGGCCTCGGACCGCGACATTGCGATGGTTTTCCAGTCGTTCTCGCTCTACCCGCACATGAGCGTCTACGAGAACATCGCGTTCCCGCTGCGCGCGACGCGGATGAGCACGGCGGACGTCGACGCGCGGGTGCGCGAGATCGCCGGCGTGCTGCGGATCGAGAGCTTCCTGCAGAAGAAGCCATCGGCCCTATCCGGCGGCGACATGCAGCGCGTCGCCATCGGCCGCGCGCTGGTGCGCAAGCCGAAGGCGATGCTGATGGACGAGCCGATCGGCGCGCTCGACGCCAAGCTGCGCGAAGAGATGCGCGCCGAGATCAAGCGCCTGCACATCAAGCAGGGTTCGACGACGATCTATGTCACGCACGATCAGGTCGAGGCGATGAGCCTGGCCGACCGGATCGTCATCATGCATGCGGGCGTGTTGCAGCAGATCGGCAGCCCGGAGGACGTCTACGCCTATCCGGCCAACCTGTTCGTCGCCCAGTTTGTCGGCAGCCCGGTGATGAACGTCGCCGCGGCCACGGTCTCGACCGCTGGAACCGGCGCGCTGGTTTCACTCGAGGGCCAGGCAGAAGGCTTTGCCTTCCCCGCCGCACTCGCCGGCAAACTCAACGGGTCGGCGACAGAACCCGGCGGGCTCAAGCTCGGCATCCGCCCCGAAGGCGTGCTGGTCGAACGTGCGGCGAAGGACGGCTACCTGCCGGTGGAGGCGCACATTATCGAGCCGCTCGGATCCTACGACATCGTCGATCTCAAGGTCGGGTCAGGCATGCTGCGGGCACGGACCCGCGCCGGCTTCGTCCCGAAGCCAGGCGAGACGGTGCATGTCCGCATCGATCCGGCGCAGACGCATTTCTTCGATGCGGAGAGTGGCGCATCGCTGGGAGTAAGGTTGTAAGATGGCCCAGATCAAGATCGAGAACGTCACCAAGACATTCGGCGCCCATACCGCGCTGAGGAACCTCGACCTCGAGATCGCCGATGGCGAGTTCTTCGTGCTGCTCGGCCAGACAGGTGCTGGCAAGACGACGACGCTGCGGCTGATCGCCGGGCTGGAGAAGCCGACCTCCGGCCGGATCCTGATCGACGGGGTCGACGTCGCCGACTGGGGCGCGGCCGAGCGCGACGTGGCGCTGGTGCTGCAGCAATACTCGCTTTATCCGCGCTACACCGTGAAGCAGAATCTCGAATTCCCGCTGAAATCGAAGCTGCGCCGGGTGCCTGACCCGGAGATTGCCGAGCGCGTGGCCAGGGTGGCGAAGACCTTGCGGATCGAGCACCTCATGGAGCGCAAGACCGACAAGCTCTCGGGCGGCGAAATGCAGCGCGTTTCGATCGGCCGCGCCATCGTGCGCAATCCGCGCGTCTTCCTGATGGACGAGCCGCTGTCGGCGCTCGACGCCAAGCTGCGCGAGGCGCTGCGGACGGAGCTGAAGAACATCCAGATGAACCTCGGCCAGACCTTCCTGTTCGTCACGCATGACCAGATCGAGGCGATGTCGATGGGCGACAAGATCGGCGTGCTCAACAATGGAAGCCTGGTGCAGGTCGGCACGCCCTACGAGGTCTATTCGAATCCGAAGAACACGTTCGTCGCGCGCTCCGTCGGGTCGCCTCCGATGAACCTGGTGGACGGCAAGGTCACATCAGGCCGGGCGATCATGGCGCCCGGCTTCGAGCTGCCGGTCGGCGGCGCGGCGTCCGGCATCACAGACCAGCAGCTGACCTTCGGTATCCGCCCCGAGGACATCATGGTCGAAACCGGCGCACCCGTCGAAGCCAAGGTGCACGATGTCGAGAATCATGGCGTCGAGAAGATCGTGACGCTGCGGGTCGGCGACAACATGCTCCGCGCCACGGTTTCGGCGCAGACCAAGGTCGCCATCGAGGACGAGATCCGCTTCGGCTGGAACCCGGACAAGCTGACGATCTTCGATCGGGCAAGCGGCATCAACCTGCGCCACGCGAGCTGATCAGATATTCGAGCCCGTATCCGTTTCGGGCGGCGCAGGCTCGGGTTGATCTTCACGCGCGGGCCGTCTGCGGCGCTGTTCCGCGGTCCGGATCTGCACGATCCGCACCCGCTTGACCCGGCGCGGGTCGGCGTCAAGCACATGGAACTCGTAGCCCGGGATGGCGCGGACAACCTCGCCACGCGCGGGAATGCGGCCAAGCGTCGAGAAGATCAGGCCGCCGATCGTATCAACATATTCGCCGTGCTCGCCAGCCGAGAAATCGCTGCCGATCTTCTTGGCGACCTCGTCGATCTCCGCCTTCGCGTCGACCACGAAGACGCCCTCGCCGGTCTCGGTGATCAGCGGCTCTTCGTCATCGTCATGCTCGTCCTCGATGTCGCCCACGACCATCTCGACGATGTCTTCGAGCGACACGAGCCCGTCGGTGCCGCCATATTCATCGATGACGAGCGCCATCTGGGTGCGCGATGCCTGCATGCGCGCCATCAGATCCGACGCCAGCATGGAAGCCGGGACGAACAGGACGGGGCGGGTTATGCCGAGTTCGCCGATCGGCCGCAGCAAATCGACCTGCGCCAGATCGAGCCCGCCAGCAGCGTTCTTCTTGACGCTCCGCGTCTTCTTGAGGCGCGAGGTGCGCGTCAGGTGCCCGACGATGTCGCGGATGTGGATCATGCCGCGCGGATCATCCAATGTCTCGGAATAGACCGGCATGCGCGAATGGCCGGATTCCTCGAAGATTTCGAGGATCGCGCCCAGCGTCGTGCCGATCTCGACCGCCTCGATGTCGGTGCGCGGAATCATCACATCCTCGACCCGCACTTCGCGCAGCCGCAGGATGTTGTTGAGCATGGCGCGTTCGGCGGGCGAGAAGGACGCCGCGTCGGGGGCAGCTTCAGCCAGCGCGTCGGCCAGATCTTCGCGAAGCGACGAGGTGCCATTGCGCGAGCGGAAGAACTGGACCAGCCCATCGAAGAGCGACGTGCGCGGTTGCGCCCGCGCGGCAGTACTTTGCGGATCGGTCGATGTTTCCGACGCGGTGGCGTCGCTTTGCGCGGTCGCCGGGGCAGCGGAATGGGATGCGTCGTTCATCGTCATGTCTTCGGTCAGGGTTCTTCCGATACCGCATAGGGGTCGGCGATGGCAAGCCTCGCAAGAATACGGCGTTCCAGCGCTTCCATCTGCTCGGCCTCGTCTTCGGTCTCGTGGTCGTAGCCGAGAAGGTGCAGGAAACCGTGCACGACGAGGTGCGACAAATGGTGCTCGAAGGTTTTTTGTTCCAGTGCGGACTCAGCCAGCAACGTTTCGTGAGCCAGCACGATGTCGCCCAGCATCGGCGGCAGCTTGCCCTTCGCAAACGCCGGAAAGGCGGGGAAAGACAGGACGTTGGTCGCCTTGTCCTTGCCGCGCCATTCGGCGTTGAGCTGTCTGATGTGGGCGTCGTCGGTGAAGACCAGACTGAGCTCCGACTGCGCGGAACCCAGTCCGAGTTCAGCAAGCGCCGCCGCGGTGGCCCCGGTCACAATCGCTTGAAGCGCGGGTTCGCCAGGCCATTCGCCGGCCTCAATCGAAAGGTCGATGTCCAGTCCAACTTGCGGAGAACTGTCCGGGAGCGGCATTTGTCGCGGCATCAGACCTGGATGCCGCCCTTGCCCGCACCGTCGCGGTCGTAGGCGCGGACGATCTCGGCCACCAGCGGGTGGCGCACGACGTCCTGGTCGTTGAAGCGCACGGTGACGATGCCCGGCACGCCGTCGAGGATGCGCAGCGCCTCGACGAGGCCGGATTTCGTGTGCGACGGCAGGTCGACCTGTGTCGGGTCTCCGGTGACAATCATCCGCGCGCCGTCGCCGAGACGGGTCAGAAACATCTTCATCTGCATCTGCGTGGTATTCTGTGCCTCGTCGAGGATGACCGCCGAATGCGCCAGTGTGCGGCCGCGCATGAAGGCCAGCGGCGCGATCTCGATCGCGCCGGCGGCGAGCGCGCGTTCGACCTTGTCCGACGGCATCATGTCGTAGAGCGCGTCGTAGAGCGGGCGGAGGTAGGGATCGACCTTCTCCTTCAAGTCGCCGGGCAGGAAGCCCAGCCGCTCGCCGGCTTCGACCGCCGGCCGCGACAGGATGATGCGCTCCACCATGCCCCGTTCCAGCAGCATGGCAGCGTGGGCCACCGCCAGATAGGTCTTGCCGGTGCCGGCCGGACCGATGCCGAACACCAGTTCGGACCGCTCCAGCGCGCGCATGTAGGCGTCCTGGTTGGGCGTGCGTGCATAGATCGTGCGCTTGCGGGTCGAAATCTGCGCGGCGGCGAGACGGCCCTTCTTTTCCAGCGTCGGCAAGGTCAACTGGTCGTCCGCGGCTACCGCCATGCGGATCGCACCCTCGACGTCGGACGGAGCGATTTCCGCGCCTTTCTGGGCCCGCTCATAGAGATAGTCGAGCGCGCGCCGCGCCTGTTCGGCAGCGACGGAAGAGCCCCGGACGGACAGTTGGTTGCCCTTCGAGCGCAGATCGACGCCGAGCTTCTGCTCGATCAGTGCGAGATTCTGGTCGAACTGGCCGTAGATGGCGCTTGCGTGCTTGTTGTTGTCGAAAGTCAGGACGATGTGCGCCATGTCGGAAGCCCCAGCGGGGACGTTCTTCAGTTCAGCAGCGGCGTTCAATCGTCTCTCCTTGTTGGGCCTCGTCAGCCTTCAAAGCGACTCGGCATAGAGTGTGTAACCCGTCCCTGTGATTCGCACTGTGACAATGTCACCGATTTCACCGGCCTTGGCATCAACAATAACCGGTTGCAGCCACGGAGAACGCCCCACCAGTTGGCCAGGTTCCTTGCCGGTCTTTTCGAGCAGGATTTCTATCTCCTGTCCCTTCAGCGCGGCGACGAACTCCGCCTGTTGTTCGTTGAGCAAGGCCTGGAGCGCCTGCAGGCGCGCATCCTTCACCGCTTCGGGGACATGATCGTCCATGTCGGCGCCGGGCGTGCCGGGCCGGGGCGAATATTTGAAGGAGTAGGCGGCCGCATAGCGCACATCGCGGATCAATTGCATCGTCGCCTCGAAATCCGCGTCCGTCTCGCCGGGGAAGCCGACGATGAAGTCGCCCGAGAGCGCGATATCCGGGTTGGCCGCGCGAATCCGCTCGACCAGGCGGAGATAATCAGCGCCGGTGTGCTTTCGGTTCATCAGCTTGAGAATGCGATCGGAGCCCGACTGCACCGGCAGATGAAGATAGGGCATCAGCGCCGGCAACTCGCGGTGCGCGGCGATCAGCGCGTCGTCCATGTCGCGCGGGTGACTGGTCGTGTAGCGCAGGCGCGCGATGCCGGGAATGTCGGCCAGCCGCGTCAGCAGTTCGCCGAGGCCCCATTCGCGGCCGTCCGGCCCCGCGCCATGCCAGGCGTTGACGTTCTGGCCGAGCAAGGTCAGTTCGCGCACGCCGGCGTCGGCCAGTCGCGTCGCTTCCGCAACGATCCGATCGACGGGACGGGAAACTTCCGAGCCGCGCGTGTAGGGAACGACGCAGAAGGTGCAGAACTTGTCGCAACCTTCCTGGACCGTGAGGAAGGCGGTGACGCCGCGGCTGCGGGTCGCCGCGGGCTTCGGATGTGGAAGGTGGTCGAACTTGTCCTCGATGGCATAGTCGGTCTCGACGACCTTTTCGCCGGCGCGGGCGCGGCGCACGGCGTCCGGCAAGCGGTGATAGGTCTGCGGGCCGATGACGAGATCGACCGCCGGCGCACGCCGGATGATCTCGGCGCCTTCAGCCTGGGCAACGCAACCGGCGATGGCGATCGTGGTGTGGCGGCCGGTGGCGGCGCGTTCCTTCTTGATCGTCCGCAGGCGGCCGACGTCCGAATAGACCTTCTCGGCCGCCTTTTCGCGGATGTGGCAGGTGTTGAGCAGGATCAGGTCGGCGTCTTCCGGCGATTCCGCCACGCTGTAGCCGTCCGCCGCCAGCGCATCCGACATGCGCTGCGAATCGTAGACGTTCATCTGGCAGCCATAGGTCTTGACGAAATAGCGCTTCGACTGCCCATCGCGAACGGTCGCGGGCGACTGGCCTGTGATTGTATCGGTATCGCTCATCTGCCGGCTTCTAGCCCTTTTCGCTCCAAAGCAACAGATGCTTCGGGCAGAGCCCAATCACTCACCGGGCTTCGGCGCGGCGAGTGCGGCCTGCATCATTCTCGACACCTCGGTCTCGACGGCCGCAGCAACGTCCTTGCGGCGGCTCCGGGCGGTCAATTCCACCGGATCCCCGAAATGCACCTCGACGTCGACCGCGCCTTCGCGCAGCAGCGCCAGAATGTGCGGCGCCAGCGCAGCATCGCCGATCCAGGTTGCGTGCGGCCGGTGCTGGCGGCCCATCGGCAGGCCCTGCAACCGTGTGTAGGCGATCGCCACGGGCTGCACGTAAACGCGGTCCACGCTCCCTTCCGAGATCGCCCGCGAGGCGCCGCCGAACAGCGAGCTCTTGAACGGCATGACGAAATTGCCATCGGACGTGGTGCCTTCGGCGAACAGCACCATCGGGTGGCCATGTGCCAGCCGGGCGGCGATTTCGTCGGCCTGTTCGCCGGATTTCCGTTTGCGTTCCCGTTCGACGAAAACCGTGCGCCGGTAGCGAGCGATGGTGCCGATGACCGGCCAGCCGGCCATCTCGGATTTCGCGATGAAGTAGACATCGGCGACAGAGCCCAGAACCATGATGTCGGTCCACGAGATATGGTTGGAGGCGACAAGCAGCGGGCGCTGTTTCGCAAGGCTGCCATGCACATGCAGCCGGATACCCAGGACGCGCAGCACCATGCGATGCCACAGGCGCGGCGCGTGGTGTTCATTCATGCCGGTCGCCATCGCCAGCATCTGCCACAGCAGAAGCGGAGGTGTCGTGACGGCCGCGACGGAAAGGCCGAGCACGATGCGGAACCAGCCGATCATCGCCCCCAATGCCCCCTAGCCCCGCCTCAGATCGGGCTAGCGAAGATCGCGCCGCATGACAAGCGCGCCGGTGGCCGGGCCGGTCGTGCCGGCATAGTAGTTCCTGCGCTTGCCGACCTCGCGAAAGCCAAGTTTGCGGTAGAGCGCAAGCGCCGCAACGTTGGTTTCGTCGACTTCGAGCAGGAGATGCGACGCCCGGTCTGAATGGAGCTGCCGCATCACAGCGTCCATCAGCTCGCGGCCCAGTCCTTCGCGGCGGTGGGCGCGCGCGACGGCCACGGTCAGGATCTCGCCCTCGTCAATCACCAGCCGCGCCAGGACGAACCCGGCCAGCCCGGCCTTGTCGCCAACCTGCCGGGCGGCAAAGCCGAAGACCGTGGACTGGTCGATCAGGTCGGCGAATTCGGCGGGCGACCAGGGCCGGGAGAAGCCCTCCTTGTGAACGCGCGAGATGGCCGGCGCATCGGCGCGGCTCAGCCGTTCGAGTATGTATTCGCGCTGGCGGGAGACGAAGGGGATGCGCATCACGGCGCCTGCCGCGCCAGCGCGAAGCCGTCCTGTGGACGGGCGTCAGGTCCGCGCAGGTAGAGCGGCTGCGGCGGGGAGCAGTGGACGCGGCCGTCTGCGGCAAGACGTGCATAGATCGCGATGTCGGCCGTTGCACCGCCTGCGGCACGATCGGCGGCTCCAGACTCATCAAGCGCTGCGAGAATGTCGGAGCCGGAACCGGCGAGAAACGGCGGCAGGCCAGGCAGCAAGCGGCCGGCGTCGGCGACGTTGACGATCGCGGGGCCGAAGGACAGGCTGCCGTCTGGCGCATGGTCCTCGACGTAGAGCTCATCGCGGCGCGCATCGATCGAGGCTAGGATGCGCCGACCGGGATGGGTCTGTCGCGCCTCCTCGGCGATTGCCGAAAGCGTGGTGACGCCCAGCGCCGGGATTTTCAAGGCCAATGCGAGCCCCCGCGCGGCCGCGACGCCGACGCGGATGCCGGTGAAGGAACCGGGACCGACCGAGACCGCGATCGCGCCGAGATTGGCATAGGTCGTGCCGGCCTCAGCCAGCGCCTGAGCGATCACATCCATCAGCCGCTCGGCATGGCCCTTGCCGATGTCCTCGACGCAGCGGCCAAGCTCGCGCGCCGCGCCCGCGTCCCAGACGCAGGCCGCGCAGAGCGAGGATGCGGTGTCGATGGCGAGCAGTTTCATTCCGGCTCTAATGCCTCGTTGGACCGGATTTGCAAACCGATCCTGACACTTGAAGCCGTATTTTTCCGTTAAGCCGACTTCTGTCGGCCCTCCGCTAGGGCTCCGGGCGTTCGTCGCTCGAAAAGCCAAATCGTTGGCTTTTCGTCCTCTACGCGGACCGCTTCTTACCCTTGAGCTCCAGCCGCCGCGCGTGCAAGACGGGCTCGGTGTAGCCGTTTGGCTGGGCGCGGCCCTTGAAAACGAGGTCGCAGGCCGCCGCGAAGGCGATTGACTGGTCGAAATGCGGCGCCATCGGCTGGTAGAGCGGGTCGCCTTCGTTCTGGCGGTCGACGACGCCCGCCATGCGCTTCATCGTCGCCATCACCTGCTCCTCGGTGCAGACGTCGTGATGCAGCCAGTTGGCGATGTGCTGCGAGGAAATCCGCAGCGTCGCGCGGTCCTCCATCAGGCCGACATCGTTGATGTCAGGCACTTTCGAGCAGCCGACGCCCTGGTCGACCCAGCGCACGACGTAGCCGAGAATGCCCTGCGCATTGTTGTCGAGTTCGCGCTGGATTTCCTCGGGCGTCCAGTTGGGACGGACCGCCACCGGCACGGAGAGGATGTCGTCGAGCTTTGCACGCGCACGGTTTTTCAGCCCGTCCTGCACCTTCTTGACGTCGACCCTGTGGTAGTGGGTCGCATGCAGCGTCGCCGCTGTCGGCGATGGCACCCAGGCGGTGTTGGCGCCCGCCTTCGGGTGGCCGATCTTCTGCTCCAGCATTGCCGCCATCAGATCGGGCATCGCCCACATGCCCTTGCCGATCTGCGCCCGCCCCTGCAGGCCACAGGCCAGCCCGATGTCGACATTCCAGTTCTCGTAAGCCTGGATCCAGGGCGCCTGCTTCATGTCGCCCTTGCGGATCATCGGACCCGCTTCCATCGACGTGTGCATCTCGTCGCCGGTGCGGTCGAGGAAGCCGGTGTTGATGAACACGACGCGTTGCTTCGCGGCGCGGATGGCTTCCTTGAGGTTCACCGTCGTGCGGCGCTCCTCGTCCATGATGCCCATCTTGATGGCGTTTCGCGCCATGCCGAGCGCGTCCTCGACGCGGCCGAAAATCTCCGAGGCGAAGGCGACTTCTTCCGGCCCGTGCATCTTCGGCTTCACGATATACATCGAGCCAGCGCGGGAATTCTTGCGCCGGCCGCCAGATGTCCCCCCTTGGCCGATGTCGTGCAGCGCGATCAGCGCCGTGACCATCGCATCCATGATGCCTTCCGGCACCTCGTTGCCGTCACGGTCGAGGATCGCCGGATTGGTCATCAGGTGCCCGACATTGCGCACCAGCATCAGCGAGCGGCATTTCAGTTCGAACGTGGAGCCGTCCGGCGCGGTGTAGTCGAGGTCGGGATTAAGCTTGCGGGTGATCGTCTTGCCACCCTTGGCGACTTCCTCGGTCAGGTCGCCCTTCATCAGGCCGAGCCAGTTTCGGTAGACGACGACCTTGTCCTCGGCATCGACGGCGGCGACAGAATCCTCGCAATCCATGATCGTGGTGATGGCCGATTCCAGCCAGACGTCGGAGATGTGCGCCGGGTCGTCCTTGCCGATGGCCGAGGTCGCGTCGATCAGCACCTCGATGTGCAGGCCATTGCGCTTCAAGAGGAACTGCGTCGGCGACGACGGCTCGCCGAGATAGCCGGCAAGCTGCGCGCCGTCCTTGAGCCCGGTCATCCGGCCGTCAATCAAAGTCACGGCCAAGCGGCCCATCGCCACGTCGAAGGACTTCACGTCGGTCCACGACGCGCCATCGAGCGGGGCGCTGTCGTCGAGGAACGCGCGGGCCCAAGCAATCACCTTTGCGCCGCGCACTGGATTGTAGCCCTTGCCCTTGTCCGCGCCGTCGGCATCTGGGATCGCGTCGGTGCCGTAAAGCGCGTCGTAGAGAGAGCCCCAGCGGGCGTTGGCGGCATTCAGCGCATAGCGGGCATTCATCACCGGCACGACCAACTGCGGCCCGGCGATCGTGGCGATCTCGGGGTCGACATTGCTCGTTTCGACCGAGAAATCAGCACCCTCCGGCAGCAGGTAGCCGATCTCGCGCAGGAAGGCGGTGTATTTCGCCAAATCGGCCGGCGCGCCGTGGTCGCGGTGCCATGCGTCGATCTGTTCCTGCATCGCGTCGCGCTTGGCGAGCAGTGCGCGGTTCTTCGGCGCAAGGTCATGCACGATCGCGGAGAAGGCTGGCCAGAATGCCGCCGCCTCGACACCCGTACCGGGCAGCGCCTCGTTGACCACGAAGTCGTACAATTCCGGCGCGATCTTCAGGCCATCGATCTCGATGCGGTCGGTCATGCACGTTCTCCCGTTTCGTCGCGCCCGCTTCAACACGCAGGCGCGGAACGCGTCAAGCCATCCGAAAGACAATGAGTTTCCCGGGAAAGCAAAGAGTGGGGTCCAACGCTGTCAACAAGGAGCGCGAGGATGATCCGCGATACAAGTCTTCCGTCGAAGGAAAGCCATGTCAGGACCTGTCATTTGTCGAGCATCTCGCCATTGGATCGGCGGGCCGATTGAGCCATTTTGTAAAGCGCAGAGATTTTTCAGCCGCCCAGCGGCGGACGAACCGGAGGACACGCCGATGGCGAAGGGACCGACGATCGAGGTGCAGAACGTGGTGAGCCCCGGCCATATCTACCGGGTCGACGCCGCCAAGTATGCGGCGATGCGGGAAGCGATGCTGGCCGTGCTGCCGTCTGCTCCTCCGGGCATGCCTGCGACCGACATCAAGGCCGCGGTGGTGTCGCGTCTGCCGGAAGCGCTGTTTCCCGGCGGCGACAAGGCCGGGTGGTGGATCAAGTGCGTCCAGCTCGATCTCGAGGCGAAGGGCGTGCTGAAGCGCGCGGAAAAGCCGGTCCGGCTTTATCGCGCCTAAGCGGCGATGCGCGGCCTGCCTGCCGCGGTCGCGACCAGTATGGCCTCAATGAACGTCCGCTGGCTTTCCACTGTGGCGGACTTGATGTCCCGGGCGATCTCGATCTCGGCGCCCTCAGCGCCGGCGCTGGCGGCGCGCTCCGCGGCCATAGCGCGTATCTCGGCTTCGGCTGCCGCCATCGCCTTGTCCTCGGACGGAAAATCCCGGATCAGGTCGCCCGCCGCCATGCGGAACAGGCCTTCCTTGGGCTGGCTGACGCGCGCCTCGGCGGTGACGCGGACCTGGCCGACGACCGCGCCGAGCGCATTGGCGACGTCGGTGTCCGTCGGCACGATGCAGGCATTGCCGACCAGTTCACCAAGGCCCGCATAATGCAGCGGGGCAGACGCCCCCAGCCCGATCACCGGCCGGTCGAGCGACACGGAAAACTGCGCGATGCCGTGATCGGCGTCGACCGCGCGCTGGACAAGCGCATGTGCGACGGTAGCTGCGCCATCGAGGCCGTCTTCGGCGAAGGCCGTCTCGAGAATGACTTCGGCGGAGCGCCGCGTCAGCGCATCCAGGACGCGGCGCGAGATGTCCTCGGGGTTTTGGGCGATCGGCTGGCCGCGACCATCACGGCGGCGCGCGAACAGATCCGCGCCAAGGCGGCCGGTTTGCGCGTTCCAGTTCGCCTGCAGACCCAGCGTGTGGGCGGCATCTGACGGCGTGAACCCGGCAACGTGGACCAGTCCGCGCGCAACGAGCCGGTTTAGCGTCGCCACCTGCGCCGTCGAGGCCAGCAGCCGGTCGAGCGGCTGCGGCTCCGCGGTGACCGTTTCATAGAGCTTCGCCTCTGGCGGCGTCAGTCCCGCCGCCAGCCATTCCGGCACGCCGGTGCGGAAGGCGAAGCGTCCGTCCATGCGGCCCGGATTGGGCGCGCGGAGCTGGCGTTCGAGATGTTCCGTCACGATTGCCGCATGTTTGACGCCAGCCAGCGACAGCGGCACCAGGCGGCGCGGGCCGAGTTGGATGCGCGGGGTCAGGCCGCCGTCTTCCAGCGCGATCTCGGAATCGCCGCCGAGGCCGAAGGTGCGCATGGCGACGGCTTCGACCATCGTCCGGTAGCCGCCGACGGTGGCGCCTTCCGGGTCGAGCCGCGGCCGGCCCTTGTCGAGAACGGCGACGTCGGTCGTCGTGCCGCCGATGTCCGAAACCATCGCGTTGTCGAGGCCGGTCATGTGCCGCGCGCCGACCAGGCTCGCCGCCGGACCTGAGAGAATCGTCTCGATCGGCCGGGCGCGCGCGAATGCGGCAGACACCAGTGCGCCGTCGCCGCGCACCACCATCAGCGGCGCGGCGATGCCCCGCTTCGCGAGGAACCCTTCGGTGGCCGCCACCAGCCGGTCTATCATCGAGATCAGCCGGGCGTTGAGCAGCGTCGTCAGCGCCCGGCGCGGGCCGCCGAGCTTCGACGTCAGTTCGTGGCTCGCCGTCACCGGCAGCCCCGTCGAAGCGCGGATCAGATCGCGTGCGGCATTCTCATGCGCGGGATTGCGCGTGGCGAAATAGGCGCAGATCGCGAAGCCCGAGACGGATTTGCCGAGATCGGGCAGCGCTGCTTCCAACGCCGAGAGGTCGAGTGGCTGCGCGTTGCCATGGACATCGTGGCCACCGGGGCAGAACATGACCGGGTCGGAGCCGAGCGCCGTCTTCAGCCCGTCCCGCTGCAGGTCGGCTTCCGAAAAGCCGACCATCACCAGCGCGACGCGGCCGCCCTGGCCCTCGACCAGCGCATTGGTGGCGAGCGTGGTCGACATCGAGACCAGCTTGATCGCCTTGGGATCGATCTTCGCCGCCGCGATCACCGCATCGACCGCGCCGGCGATGCCATCGGCGAGGTCGTGCCGCGTCGTCAGCGCCTTGGCCTTGGCGACAACGCCCGAGCTTTCCGTCCACAGCACGGCGTCGGTGTAGGTGCCGCCGGTGTCGATGCCCAGGAACAGGGGGGACGCTTGGGTTCGGGTCGAAATCATTCAGTCCTGTCTAGAAAAAAGGGCGCGGATCATCTCCGCGCCCCTTAAAGCATCGTCACACTGCACGAAAGTGCAGCTTATGGGACCAGATTGATTTCCTCGGTCTCGCCGCCCGTGCAGGTGTAGCAGCAGTCGTCGCAAGTGTCGGTGTTGTCCGGGCCCACGCCCCAATAAGTGCCCTTGTCGCCGGAAACCCAGGCGCCGTAACAGATCGACTCGCCTTCGTTGCAGGACAGCGGAACGCTCTTGGTCTCGCCATCGTCGAGATAGTAGACCTGACCGTTGCCGGGCCAGATATGGTTGCGGTCGTCGCTGTAGAGTTCCAGCTCGACGGCATTCGGATGCGAGTTCTTCATCATGAAGGTCACGTCCGCAGCGAAGGACGCGGCCGGTCCGGCGAAGATCGCGATGCAGGCAATTGCGGCCGCGGCAAAGCTGCGTGTGCGGACGCTGCGCGCCGCGGAGAGGATGTTCATGGATAGCCCCCGAAAAAGTGCGCGGCGATCTCGCCGCGAGCGGCACATTTGCACGACGCGTGGTCGGCTGGAAGCGGCAAACGTCTGAAAACCAGAGATTATTTCGGCTCGAAGCTCTGGTCGAACGGGCTTCGATCCTGCCGTTCAGTCACCCCATTGTCTTATGCGCCAGTGTACATCAGTTTGGCGCAACGATGCAGAAGCGAAGGAGTGCCCGTGCGAATACTGGTGGTGAATTGCGGCAGTTCGAGCCTGAAGGTCGGCGTCTTCGAGGACGCGAAGCAACTGCGCGAGGTTTTCAAGGCCAGCTACGACACATTCGAAGGCGGACACTGCGCGGCGAAGGTCACGGCGAACGGGAAGACGGAATCCGGACCGGCGCCCTTCGGCGACATCGCGGCGGCGCTGGCTGCGCTGCCGGATGCGCTCGCCGCCGCCGGAATCGACGGGCTCGATGCGATCGGTCACCGGGTGGTGCATGGCGGGGAGCGTTTCCGGACGACGACGCTGCTCGACGCGGCAACGGTTGCGGCGATCGAGGCGCTGACGCCCCTCGCCCCTCTGCACAACCCCGCCAATCTGCTCGCCATCCGCATCGCGCAGGAGGTCTGGCCCGACCTGCCGCAGGTCGCGGTGTTCGACACCGCGTTTCACCTCACCAACCCGCCGCGGGCCACGACCTATGCCGTGCCCCGCGCCTGGCGCGACGCCGGGCTGCGGCGTTTCGGCTTCCACGGCACGTCGCACAAATACGTCGCGCACCGGACTGCCGAGGAAATCGGCTTGCCGCCGCGCGATCTACAGATTGTCAGCGTTCATCTCGGCAATGGCGCATCCGTCTGCGCCGTCAATCGCGGCGAGAGCATGGACACGTCGATGGGCCTGACGCCGCTCGAAGGGCTGGTGATGGGGACGCGCTCCGGCGACGTCGATCCCGGCCTGTTCGGCTTCCTGTCGCGGCAGTTGGGCCTGACCATCGCCGAGATCGAGGACACGCTTTATTCGCAGAGCGGCCTGAAGGGCCTCACCGGCTCTTCCGACATGCGCACCATCGAGGAGCGGGCCGCAAAAGGCGATACCGACGCACAGCTGGCGATCGAGATCTTCGCCTACCGGGTCCGCAAATACATCGGTTCCTACGCCGCAGCCATGGGCGGGCTGGACGCGGTGGTGTTCACCGGCGGCATCGGCGAGAACTCGTCCTCGATGCGGCGCCGGATCTGCGACGGGCTGGAGTTCATGGGGCTACGCCTTGACCATGACCGCAACCAGTCGGTGGAACTCGCCAACCATGCCGCGCCGCAGATCCAGGCCTATGGCTCGCGCGTGCGGGTAATCGTCACCGAGACCGCCGAGCAATTGATGATCGCCCGCGAAACGGCGAGCGCGCTGGCTCGTGTGACGCCGATCGCGCTGACCATCCCCGTCGCCGTGTCCGCCCGCCACGTCCACCTGTCGCGCGCATCGGTCGATGCGCTGTTCGGCGTCGGCTGCCAGCTCAATCCGGCAACGCCGCTGCGCCAGCCGGGCCAATGGGCGGCCAGCGAGCGCGTGACGCTGGAAGGCCCGAAGGGGAAACTGGAGCGCGTCGCGATCCTCGGCCCGGAGCGGCCGCGCACGCAGATCGAGATTTCGAGGACGGACGGGTTCACGCTCGGCATCGACGCGCCGGTGCGCGACAGCGGCAAGCTGGACGGAACGCCCACGGTCCGGATCATTGGGCCCGCCGGGACCCTCGACACCGACGGGCTGATCATCGCCGCGCGCCACATCCACACCAATCCCGACGATGCCAAGCGGATGGGGCTGGCGGACGGAATGGTGGTCGACGTACATATCGGCGACGAGGAACGCGGGCTGGTCTTCGGCAAGACGCTCATCCGCGTCGGCGCCAATTCGGTGACGGAGATGCACATCGACACCGACGAAGCCAACGCCGCCGACATCCGCAGTCACGGCGAGGGCGAGCTGGTGCCCGGCATTCGCGCCGTGCCGGTGGCGACGAGCGAGTAGACCCGTCAGACGTCAGAGCAGCTTGACCTCGAATCTGACCATTCCGCTCGATCCGGTCAAAGCATCGCGGCATGAGAGAGCGATCTCCGAGGAGCATTCTCAGGTATCGCCTTGCTGGATGAAAGTGACAACCTGCCCCGCCAGAATTCCCAAGAGCGAGGGCTGAACCACCCCGGCTGGGAGCCGATCATCGCATCGACGAGGTGATCGGAGCTCAGCAGGCGTTCCAGTTTCCGGATGTCCTCGTAAGTGCCCATGTTCATGATTTGCACAACGGCACGAGCGGGTGAGTGTGGCTCGTCGCCGACCGGCTCCCACCACAGATATCTCCTTGCGAGATTCATCAGCAGCGGCAATTGGCTATCCGGGATGGAAAGGGGCGGAGCGGACATATGACCATAATACCACTTGGCGTAGCAAATGTCGCCCATCTGTCCGCGTCAGCTTACATGCCTGACCAGGGGCAAGCCTGATCTGACAGAACAGTGACACTTTCAACTCGGCGAAAGATCAACCTTCTGCAACGCCGAACAACGAGCCCGTCAGACGTCCAGATTGGCGACGCTCAGTGCGTTTTCCTGGATGAATTCGCGGCGCGGCTCGACGTCGTCGCCCATCAGGCGGGCGAAGAGCGAGTCGGCATCGGTCGCGTCGTGGACCTTGACCTGCAGCAGCGAGCGCGCCGACGGATCGAGCGTCGTTTCCCACAGCTGCTCGGCGTTCATCTCGCCGAGACCCTTGTAGCGCTGCAGCGTGAGACCCTTCTTGCCGGTGGCGAAGACGGCGTCGAGCAAGGCCATCGGCCCGGTGATGGTCTCGTTGACGTCCTTGCGGCGCAGCACCGGAGGCGAGGAATAAACCTCTTCGAGGCGCGGCGCGTAGCGGTCGAGCTGCCGCGCATCGGCCGAGTTCAACAGGCCCATGTCGAGATGGGCGTATTCGCGCACACCGCGCACCATGCGCTCGAAGATGAAGCCGCCGGCGCCTTCGTTGGAGGGGTTGGTGCGCCCTTGCCAGCCGCGCTCGGTGTCCTCGGCGATGATGTCGAGGCGGGCAGCGACCTTCGCCGCCATGGCGATGGCGCGCGCAGGGTCGCCTGCGACGTCCGGGTTGAGGCCGCCCGCGATCGCCGCCTGCTCGACCACGCCGCGATTGTAGCGGGTGTGCAGACCGTTGATCAGCGACCGCACCGCCAGCGCATCGTCCACGGCGGCGCGCAGGTCCTGGCCGGCGCGCACTTCGCCGCCGCCCATCGTCAGCGTCGCCTCTTCCAGACCGGACCCGATCAGGAACTCCTCGAAGGCGCTCTCGTCCTTGATGTATTGCGAGCTCTTGCCGCGCGAGACTTTGTAGAGCGGCGGCTGGGCGATGTAGAGGTGGCCGCGCTCGATCAGGTCCGGCATCTGCCGGAAGAAGAAGGTAAGCAGCAAGGTGCGGATGTGGGCGCCGTCGACGTCGGCGTCGGTCATGATGATGATCTTGTGGTAGCGCAGCTTGTCCGCGTCGAAGCGGTAGGGGCTGTTCTCGTCGGAGCCGATGCCGGTGCCGAGCGCGGTGATCAGCGTGCCGATCATTTCGGAGCCGAGCATCCGGTCCATCCGGACGCGCTCGACGTTCAGGATCTTGCCGCGCAGCGGCAGGATCGCCTGGTTCTGGCGCGAGCGCCCTCCCTTGGCGGAGCCGCCGGCGGAGTCACCCTCGACGATGAAGATCTCTGACTTCGCCGGGTCCTTTTCCTGGCAGTCGGCCAGCTTGCCGGGCAGCGTCGAAACGCTCATGACGTCCTTGCGGACGGTTTCGCGCGCCTTGCGCGCCGCTTCGCGGGCAGCCGCAGCCTGGACCACCTTGGCCATGACGACCTTGGCCTCGGAGGGATGCTCCTCGAACCAGGTGCCCAGCGCCTCGTTGACCAGGCTTTCGACCACCGGCCGGACCTCGGACGAGACCAGCTTGTCCTTGGTCTGCGAGGAGAATTTCGGGTCCGGAACTTTCACCGACAGCACGGCGGTCAGGCCCTCGCGGCTGTCGTCGCCGGTGAGCGAGACCTTTTCCCTCTTGGCGACGCCGGAGGATTCGGCATAGCCGGTAACCTGGCGCGTCAGCGCGCCGCGGAAGCCGGCCAGATGGGTGCCGCCGTCGCGTTGCGGGATGTTGTTGGTGAAGGCCAGCACGTTCTCGTGGTAGCTGTCGTTCCACCACATCGCGACTTCGACAGTGATGCCGTCGCGCTCGGCGCTGATCGAGATCGGGGTGGTAGTCAGCGGCTTCTTTGCGCGGTCGAGATATTTCACGAACTCGACCAAACCACCGTCATAGTGCAGTTCCTGAACCTTGACGTCTGCATGGCGGGCGTCGGTCAGGATGATGCGGACGCCCGAGTTGAGGAAGGCGAGTTCCCGAAGCCGGTGCTCGAGAGTGCCGTAATCGAACTCGACCATCGTGAACGTGTCGCTCGACGGCATGAACGTGATTTCGGTGCCGCTGCGGCCCTCGAACGTGCCGGCAAGCTTGGTCTGCGTGTAGGACCCGGTCCTGACCAGCGGAGCGTCGGCGTCGCCATGGGTGAAGCTCATCTCGTAGACGCCGCCGTCGCGGCGGATCTTGAGCCTCAGGAATACTGACAGCGCGTTGACGACGGAGACGCCGACGCCATGCAGGCCGCCGGAGACCTTGTAGGAATTCTGGTCGAACTTACCGCCGGCGTGAAGCTGGGTCATGATGACCTCGGCCGCGGAAATGCCTTCGCCGGTGTGGATATCGGTCGGGATGCCGCGACCGTTGTCGGCCACCGTACAGGATCCATCCGGGTTGAGCGTTACCGAGACCAGATCGGCATGGCCGGCCAGGGACTCGTCGATCGCGTTATCGACCACCTCGTAGACCATGTGATGCAGGCCGGAGCCGTCGTCGGTGTCGCCGATATACATTCCCGGCCGCTTGCGCACCGCGTCGAGACCCTTGAGCACCTTGATGGAATCGGCGCCATATTCAGCAGGGTCGTTTCCGGACGCAGGGGAAGCCGGATTTTCGGTATTTTCGTTCATGTAGTGCTTTCACTCCAGCCCGCCCCAAGAGGGCGCGTGCGGACGCCGAATCATGCGCCCAGACTGTTCGAGATATAGGTGTTCCGGGCCTGTTTTCCAAGTTTTGGCGTGCGAAACCACCGGTTTTCGGCCGTCATATGCCCTTGAGTGGCGGGTTTCGGCGTATCGGCGCGGACCCATCGACGAACGCGAGGAACAAAGCGTGCAAATTCGGCGTTTCCGTCCCATTGCGCCCAGCATTGGACCGATTACAGTCGGGTTTGACGGGCTTGTAAATTCGTCTGTTTCGCAGTTCCGCCACCTCTTCGAAAGACATGCTCCGTTCATGCCCAATACGATTTTCCCGCTCGCCGGCGGTCCCACACCGAAAGGCGCCGGCAAGGGCGAGATGCTGTCGCTGATCAATGCGTTCGCTTGGGGCTCCACAGCGGTCGGTCCGATCAGCTCATGGCCGGAAACGTTGCGCGCGGCGACCCGGCTGATGCTGTCGTCGCCGGTGCCGATGGTGATGCTGATGGGTAGCCAAGGCGTCATGATCTACAATGACGGCTACTCCGTCTTCGCAGGACAGCGCCATCCCGAGCTCCTCGGCTCGCCTGTCCTGGAAGGGTGGCCGGAAGTTGCCGACCTGAACCGGCGGGTGATGGAAGCGGGCTTCGCCAGCGAAACGCTCAGCTTCGAGGACCAGGAGCTGGTTCTCTGGCGCAATGAGATGCCCGAGCGGATGTGGCTCGACCTCGAATACAGTCCCGTGCTGGGCGAGGATGGCAAACCGATCGCCGTGCTGGCGATCGTCTACGAAACCACCAAGCGGGTGATCGCCGAGCGGGCGCTGGCGCGCAGCGAGGAACGCCTGTCGCTGGCGCTGAGCGCGTCCAGAATCGTCGGGATCTGGGACTGGGATCTGGTCTCGAACCTGGTCACGGCCGATCGGCGGTTCGCGGAGATGTATGGCGTGGATGCCGACCTCGCAGCCGCGGGCGCGCCGATCGAGACCTATGTCGTGGGGGTACATCCCGACGACCGCGAGTTGGTAACCGAGCGGATCAATGCCGCGCTGGCGGCGCGTGCGCCCTTCCGTGCCGAATACCGGCTCCAGAACGGATTGGGCGAGATTCGCTGGGTGCTGGCGACCGGAACGGTCATGGTGGCTCCCGACGGCAAGCCAATGCGGCTCGCCGGCGTGTCGGTCGACATCACCGACAATAAGGCGGCCGAGCAGCGTATGGCGGAAAGCGAGGCCAAGTTCCGCGCCATCGCCGATTCGATGCCGCAGATGGTCTGGTCGACGCGGCCGGACGGGTTCCACGACTACTACAATGCCCGCTGGTACGAATTCACAGGCGTGCCAGCCGGCTCGACCGATGGCGAAGGCTGGAACGATATGTTCCACCCCGACGACCAGCAGCGCGCGCGAACCTCATGGCGGCATTCGCTTGAGACGGGCCAGCCCTATCAGATTGAATATCGCCTGAAACACCACTCAGGCGAGTACCGGTGGACGCTCGGGCGGGCGATGCCGATCATCGATGCCGATGGCAAGATCCTGCGCTGGTTTGGCACCTGCACCGATATCCACGAGACCAAGCTGGCCGCCGAGGAGCGCGAGATCGTCGCGCAGGAACTCAGCCACCGCATCAAGAATATCTTCTCGGTGCTGAACGGCATCGTTTCGCTGTCGGCGCGAACCTATCCTGACCTGAAGCCGCTGGCGGAAACCTTGCGCGCCCGCATTTCAGCGTTGGGCGTCGCGCATGATTTCGTGCGGCCTCACTCGTCCGCGTCACAGCCAATGCCTGGGGAGACGACGCTCAAGGGATTGCTGGAAACGCTGGTCGCGCCCTATCGCAACGAGGGTGACGATCGCTTCGCGATCATCGGTTCAGACGCGGCGATCGACGACCGCTCCGCGACGCCAATAGCGTTGCTTTTCCACGAATTGGCGACCAATTCTGCCAAGTATGGCGCCCTCGCGCAGCGCGATGGCCGGATCACTGTGACCCTGAAGTCAAGCGACGACACATTGCTGGTCGAGTGGAAGGAACTTTTCGAAGGCGCAAATGTCGCCCCACCGACGCGGGAAGGTTTCGGCAGCCGGCTGATCGCACTGAGCGTCGAGGGGCAGCTTTCGGGCAAGCTGACGCGCCGCTGGGAAGGCGACGGGCTGCGCGTGGAGATCGAGATTCCGTTGAGATCGTTGCGGCGGGCAGCCTGACGTCAGACGGCGAGGCTGACTGGTCCCGCGTTGCCATTGGCAAAGAGCCGCATCGAAGCTGGCGGCGACGCATGCTGGTTGCGGCGGTGAGCAACCGCGAACTTGACAGCCTGGCGCATATCGTCGTCGTTCACCGGCTTCGATATGACGCCGAGCGTTCCCGGAACGCCCTCGCCAAGCTGGGACGGATTGGCCGTGACAAAGACAACGGTGATGCCATGCTTTTCCGCCAGCATCCGGCCAATTGCCGGGCCCGTCGGGCCGTCGCGCAGATTGAGGTCGACGAGCGCCACCTCGGCGCCAGCGGCGAGTTCGGCAGCCTTGCTGCTGTCAGCTGCAATGCCGACCGCCAGGTGCCCGAGCTGAGCGACCACATGTTCGATTTCGATCGCCACGAAGATCTCGTCTTCAACGACCAGGATTTTGCACGACATCACAGATACCCGTCTTCATTTCATAAGCCGGCAACACCAGCGACAGTCCAACTCCCGTTGTCGCGTTAGGTTGCAACATTTGATTGTCGCGAGGTTGAACAGTCTGTTTCAGGGGCAATTGAGTCAATTTATCCCTAACGGTCTCTCAGCGATCAACTGAACGGGAGCGCTCGTCCGCCGCAGTTGTGCTTTGATTGCGACGCATTAGATTCCGGGCTGCAACTGGATATCCGGACCCATGGACGCAATCCCCGCCCCGTTCGTGCCGCCTGCGCCAAAACCGCGCACGGCGCCGCCGTCCTTCCTGGAGATGATCCGCATCGTCTATCGCAACCCGCTCGAACTGTGGGGCGAGCCGTCCTACAACGAGCCGTGGATCTCGGTAGGCGGGGCCGGCGGACCTCTTGTTATCGCCAATGATCCGGGACTGATCCGGCACATCCTGGTCGACAACGTCAAGAACTACAAAATGTCGGTGGTCCGGCAGAAGATCCTGCGGCCGATCCTGCGTGACGGTCTGCTGACGGCCGAGGGAGACGTCTGGAAGCGGTCGCGCAAGGCGATGGCGCCGGTGTTCACGCCGCGCCATATCTTTGGCTTCGCCAGGCCGATGCTGGAGCGGACAGTCGCGTTCGCCGAGCGCTACGAGAGCGGCGGCACGGTCGATGTCGCCCGCGACATGACGACGCTCACCTACGATATTCTCGCCGAGACGCTGTTTTCCGGCGAGATCGCCGCACCACCTGGCACGTTCGAGACGCAGATCGACCGGCTGTTCGAGACGATGGGCCGGGTCGATCCGCTCGACCTGTTGCGCGCGCCGGACTGGCTGCCGCGCATCACCCGCATCCGCGGCCGCAAGACGATGGCCTATTTTCGCGGCATCGTCGCCGACACGATCGAGATGCGCGTCGACAAGCTGAAGCGCGATCCGGACAACACGCCGGAGGACTTTCTCACCCTGCTGCTGAAGGCCGAGGGTCCCGACGGGCTGACGCGCGGCGAGGTCGAGGACAACATCATCACCTTCATCGGCGCCGGTCACGAGACGACCGCCCGGGCGCTCGGCTGGACGATCTACTGCCTGGCGGAATCGCCGTGGGAACGGGAGAAGATCGAGCGCGAGGTCGACGCCGTGCTGGCGCGCGAGCCGGATCCCGTCAAATGGCTCGACGCGATGCCGCTCGCCCGTGCCGCCTTCGAGGAGGCGATGCGGCTCTATCCGCCCGCGCCATCAATCAACCGCCAGCCGATCGAGACCGACCAGTACAAGGACCTGACGCTGGTTGAGGGCGCGACCGTGCTCGTCATGCCCTGGACCGTGCACCGGCACCGCAAGTTGTGGGACCGGCCGGACGCCTACATGCCGTCGCGCTTCCACCCGGAGAATCGCGACAGGATCGACCGCTTCCAGTACCTGCCCTTCGGCGCCGGCCCGCGCATCTGCATCGGCGCCAGCTTCGCGATGCAGGAGGCGGTGATCGCGCTCGCGGTCCTGATGTCGCGCTTCCGCTTCGACACCGTTGCCGAAACCAATCCGTGGCCTGTGCAGAAGCTGACGACGCAGCCGGAAGGCGGGCTGCCGATGCGGGTCACCCGACGCGGCAAGACCCCCTAGAACGGCTTCAGGGTCAGTTTGACCCGCCTTCGGGTGCTGCGGTCTCGCCGTTTGGAAACGCCTCGACCGCGCCCTTGAGTTTGATGGTCATCGGCTGGCCGAAGCGATCCTTCGCCTTGCCGGCCGGTACGCGTATCCAGCCCTCGCTGACGCAGTATTCGCTGACGTCGGTCCGTTCCTTGCCGTTGAACCGTATGCCGACGCCACGCTCCAGCGCTTCCAGGTCGTAGAACGGGCTGCGTTCGTCATTGCTCAGTCTGTCGGGAAGGGTCATTCAGGTCTCCGGTCGAACGGCGGTTCGTTCTGGCGAACCGCCGCATAGACGGTGGGGTGGCCGGATTCAAGCCCGCAGTCGCGGGCAGGCCAACTCTGCTGGTTCGATCGGAGACCTGGAACGCCTATACCATCGCGAAGATGCGCGCCGGACCGCCAGTGCCGCCCTTCACTTTCGGGGCGCCGACGACGATGGTCGCGCCCGAGGCCGGGACGCTGTCCAGATTGGCGATACCCTCGATGCCGTAGCGGCCGGATGGCAGCCAGGTGTTGTGGACGATGAAATCGGGCGACATGCCGAAATCGAGCGACAGCGTATCGACGGCGATAGCCTTGATCGACGGCGCTTCCATCAGCGCCTGCACCGCCTCGACGTGGAAGCCGGGGAAATGCATCACCTTCTTGTCGTCGGCGTTGCGGAACCTGTCGGTTGCCAGATGCGCGCCCCAACCGGAATTCATCGCGACGATGGCGCCGGCCGGCAATTCGCCATTGGCCGCGACCCAGGCCTTGATATCGTCCGGCGTCACCTGCGCGTCGGCGCTGGCGTCCGCCTTGGCCTTGATGTCGATGACGACCAGCGGGCCGATCAGGTCTTCTATCGCCAGTTCAGCGACCGACTTGCCGTCGGCGGTGAAGTGCAGCGGCGCGTCGATATGGGTGCCGGTGTGCTCGCTCAGCCGCATCTCGAACAGGTTGAACGTGTCCTTGGCGTGGCTGAACTTCTGCTCCATGAACAATTGCTGGGCGCCGAAATAGGTCGGGAATGTCTCATAAAGCTCATGCGTCAGGTCATGCGCCTTGGCCGGCGCGGCGGCCTGCGCGAAGAGCGGCGTCGGCAGCGCCGATACTGCGGCAACCGCGCCGGCGGCGGCCAGTCCGCCGCGAAACAGGTCGCGGCGCGAGAGCATGTTCGACTTGACGTTTTCGATGACGCAGGCGTGGCACATTTCGATAACTCCGAGGGTTATTGAGACCATTCAGAGTGAAGTGTAAACACGCATTCCGCAAGGACATGCATGAGGTCTATCTGCCTCTGCCGGAAAACACGTTCTCGACATGCACCGGCCAGCGCCACGGCAGCACCGCAACCATGTCGAACCGCACCGACAGTTTGGGATAGTCGCGCTGGCGCGACAGCCACATGTCGGCCGCGCCCTCGATGCGCCAGGCGGCATCGCGGCCGATTGCGTCCATTGCCGCCTGCAGGTTCGACCGGGCCTTGACCTCAACGATGAGCACCAGGTCGCCGCGCCGCGCGATCAGGTCGATCTCGCCGAGCTTGGTCTTGTAGCGGCGCTCGACGATGCGGTAGCCCTTGAGCATCAGGGCAAGCGAAGCGAGGAATTCGCCGCGGAAGCCGAGGCGGTAGGCGCGAAGACGTTTGCCGCGCCCGTCAGCCGCCACCCGCGCCATCCTTAAGTTCGAGCAGCCGGCGATAGAGGCCGGGCTTGCCTTCGCCGGTCAGGCGGGCGGCCTCGGCTGCCGCTTTCGACGCCGGCATCTCGGCGGCAAGCGCCAGCAGCAGCTTGTCGATGTCCTGCGGCGCATCTGCCGACTCCGTCGGCGGAGCGACGCAGACGACGACCTCGCCCTTCGGCGCATCGACGCCTGCATAGTAGGCCGCGAGTTCGACGAGGCCGCCGCGGCGAAACTCCTCGAATGTCTTGGTCAGCTCGCGGCCGATGACGGCGGGACGATCACCAAAGATGTCGGCCATCGCGGCGAGACTGTCGTCCAGCCGGCGCGGCGATTCGAAGAAGATCAGCGTGCCGGGAACGTTCTTCAGCGCCTCCAGACGCTGGCGGCGCTGGCCGTCCTTCACCGGCAGGAAGCCGCCGAACAGGAACGTGTCGGATGGCAGCCCGCTCGCGGCGAGCGCCGTCAGCGGCGCCGACGCGCCCGGGATGGGAATGACGCGGATGCCGGCCTCGATCGCCTCGCCGACCAGCCGATAGCCCGGATCGGAGACCAGCGGCGTGCCGGCGTCGGAGACCAGGGCGACGCTCTTTCCCGAGGCAATCGCCGCCAGCAGCTTCGGCCCGGCATCTGCTGCGTTGTGTTCATGATAGGCGACTGGCCGCTGCCGGATGCCATAGCGCGACAGCAGATTTCGCGTGACGCGGGTGTCCTCGCAGGCCAGCACGTCGGCGCTGGCCAGCGTCTCCAGCGCGCGCAGCGTGATGTCGCCCAGATTGCCGATCGGCGTCGCCACGATGTAGAGCGCGCGCTCCAGCGGCCGCGCGACGATCTCGGTTTCGCCGACGAGGAACGTCCGGCGGCCGGGAGAGGCGGCATCGTGCAGGTCAGGCTGTTGGCTCATCGGACCTGTGTCGCATGGCGCGCCCTTGGATGGAAAGGCTGCGCTGAGCCAATCCGCCATCGCATTGCCACGATCTGGAACGAAATCGGGGGCGGCCGGTTTGGAGCATGATCCTGGGAGGATACGATGGACAAGCTGCTCATCCACGACAGTTTCGAGTGCTACTATGCCGGCCGGAAGACCGGCTTCGGGGAAAAAGCGGCCGTAAAGCAGGCCGCTTCCCCCGAAAAGCGAGCCGCCATCCCGCGCGAGCGCCTGCTTCCGGTACGGCTGGTCGACCTCAAGACAATCCGCCGGTTCAAACCATCATGAGATTTCTGCCGCATTTCGAGGCGAAACTGGAATATCTGGTCCACAGGCTGGACATCGCCCCGGCAAAGGCCAGGTCAGCGCATGGCGACAAGGACAGCGCCGCAAGCGATCAGGCCAACGCCCAGCCAGTTCGCCGTAGACAATTTCTCGCCCAGAAAGATCACGCCGAACACCGCGACTAGTACGACGCTGAGTTTGTCGACGGGCGCGACCTGCGACGCCTGGCCGAGCTTCAGAGCGCGGAAGTAGCAAATCCACGACGCGCCTGTTGCCAGGCCCGAAAGCGTCAGGAAAAGCCACGTCCGGCCTGACAGGTCGCCGGGTGTCCGTAGCTGCCCGGTTGCTGCGAGGATCGCTCCGAGCACCACCAGAATGATCGCGGTGCGGATGAAGGTGGCGTAGTCGGAGCCGACATTCTCGACCCCGATCTTGGCGAAGATCGCCGTCAGCGCCGCGAAGACGGCTGCAAGCAACGCCCAGAACTGCCAGGATTCCATGTTGATCGGCATGCGAAGACTCCGCTGGAGTGGAAGGCTAATCGGTCCGCGCCAGATCGGCAACCAGCGCGTCGAGCACGATCATGCCGGTCGGCGTGGCGCGCAGGCGCGAATTGCCGATTGGCTCGACGAGGCCTTCATCCTGCAGCACCGCGATCCGCGGCGACGACAATGGCCTGCCCGACATCGCTTCGTAGCGCACAAGGTCGATGCCCTCGGTCAGGCGCAGGCCCATCATCAGGAACTCGTCGGCCTCTTCCGAGCGGCTGAGCGTCTCGCCGCCCGTGATTCCGTTGCCGTTCGCCTCAACCAGATTGGCCCAGGTTTCGGGCATTTTTTCCGTGAAGGTGACGATGCGCCGGGTTCCGTCAACGAAGCGGCCATGCGCGCCGGGGCCTGCGCCGACATATTCGCCGTAGCGCCAGTAGACCAGATTGTGCCGGCTCTCGGCGCCCGGGCGGGCGTGGTTGGAAATCTCGTAGGCTGGCAGGCCGCGCGCAGCCGTGACTTGCTGCGTCACGGCATAGAGATCGGCGGACAGATCCGCGTCGGGCATGACGAACTTTCCGGCCGCATGCAGCGCGTGGAAGCGGGTGCCTTCCTCGATGGTCAACTGGTAGAGCGAGAGGTGATCGGCGGCGAGGTCGATCGCCTGCGCCAGTTCCTGCTCCCAGGCTTTGATCGTCTGGCCGGGGCGGGCATAGATCAGGTCGAAGGACAGGCGCGGGAAGATTTCGCGTGCCAGCTCGATCGCGACCTTCGCCTCGGCGACATTGTGCAGCCGGCCGAGAAAGCGCAGGTCGGCATCGTTGAGCGCCTGGACGCCCATCGACACACGGTTGACGCCGGCGGCGCGATAGCCGCGAAACCGGCTGGCCTCGACCGAGGACGGATTGGCCTCCAGCGTGATCTCGATGCCGTTCGGAACGGTCCAGAGCTCGGCGACCGTCTCCAGCAGCGCGCCGACCGTGTCCGGCTCCATCAGCGACGGCGTGCCGCCGCCGAGGAAGATCGACGTGACCTCGCGCGGACCGGTACGTTCGCGGAAATATTCCAACTCGCGCCGGAAGGCGGCGGCGAAGCGGGCCTGGTCCGGCGGCTGGTGGCGGACATGCGAATTGAAGTCGCAATACGGGCATTTCGCCGCGCAGAACGGCCAGTGCAGGTAGACGCCGAAGCCGGGTTCGGAGAAGGCTGTCACAGCGAGCTACCTTCGTGCCACTCAGAAATACCCCCACCCCTACCCCTCCCCGCAAGGGGGAGGGAGACGCGCAGATCAGCGCTTGTTCGACTGGCGCCAACATCTCCAACACCCTCCCCCTTGTGGGGAGGGGTAGGGGTGGGGGTATCCGACCTCACGCCTCGTCGATCCCGAGCCGCGTTTCAGCAAAAGCCTTGAACGCCTTGGCGCGATGCGACAGCGCCGACGGCATGCCAGGCCTCCAGCCATGCTTCTCCTCTGCGGTCATCTCGCCGAAGGTGCGGACCTGGCCCTGCGGCAGGAACACCGGGTCGTAGCCAAAGCCGCTGGCGCCGCGCGGCGGCCAGACGAGCGAGCCCTCGGCCTCGCCACGATAATACTCCGCCTCGCCGTCGGGGAAGCACAGGCAAATGACCGCGACGAAGCGGCCGATGCGCTGATCGGGCTGCGAAGCGCCGGCCTCGGCAAGTGCTGCTTCGGTCTTTTCCATTGCCATCATGAAATCGCGTGAGCCGTCCGGCTTTGTCGCCCAGTCGGCAGTGTAAACGCCGGGCGCGCCATCCAAGGCATCAACGACGAGGCCGGAATCGTCCGACATCGCGGGCAGTCCGGTCGCGGATGCTGCAGCATGGGCCTTGATGTAGGCGTTCTGCTCGAAGGTCGTGCCGGTCTCCTCGGGCTCGGGCAGGCCGAATTCCTTGGCTGACTTCGCCTCCAGCCCGAAGGGCGCCAGCAGGTCGGCGAACTCGGCCAGCTTGCCGGCATTGTGGCTGGCGACGACGATGCGGTTGCCCAGTTCGCGCATTACAGCCCCCAGATCGACGGATTGGCGAATTCGAGCGAATTGCCGGATGGATCGCGGAAATAGAT
>Ga0209906_100274_pt1 | contig 35334 bp, 40 predicted proteins | sample FECB24metaG_FD_188303 | JGI IMG/M metagenome (GOLD analysis project Ga0209906, IMG submission 188303) | Cyanobacterial communities from the Joint Genome Institute, California, USA from Joint Genome Institute, California, USA - FECB-24 metaG... ... | reverse complement strand
AGCAGATACCAGTAGTTTTAGTGTGAATCACCAGCAGCAGGAATCAGAACAGGAGAGCGTGTTACGTTATGGGCATTCTAAAGACAAGCGTCCCGACCTCTTGCAATACCGACAGTTGCTAGCGACCTGACTCATCACCAACTGGAATTTGTCTTCATTAAATGCTTCCAAGATGGGCAATGTAACTCGCCCTTTCAGCAAAATACGAATCCAAATGTTAGTGTCGATGACCACTCGGAACGTCATGTTTGGTGAGATTGCTGGCGCACAGCCTTAATTTCAACCATGATGTCATCGTCTGTAATGTCATCAACGGGGGGTTGGGCATAAAGTTCTTGAATTAAAGCCGTCAAATCTGAACGTAAACCCACTTTAATCAAGGCTCTAGCAACCTGTACCCGCTCGTCTGGTTGCAACTGTTGCACAGCCGTAATAAGCTGTTCCAGGGTGATCGGAATCGATACCATGTCAGTAGCCGTCATTGAGTTTCTTAAATTGTAGTGCGATCGCGCTGCCTCACCACAGCGCAGTCTTCTCCTAAAAGGAAAGGCTAGCACCAAGGGGGTTTTCCCCATGAGCATCTTTACTTAATACCAGACACCAAGCCGAACCGAATTAACCCGCGCTGATAACCGCGACGCATTAATCCCAGTGATAATGCTCCTTGGATGGTAGTCCAACCGGCATTTAGTAAGCCCCAAAGCGCTTGGGGAGTGAATGCGGAATCAATGACTACATTCCAAAAAGGGGCAACAGCTTTTGACCAATCTGCGGTGCGGATATTGTTTAATGGAAGTTGACGTGCGATCGCTTCATACTCTGGCAAAGAAATCACATAAGGCAAACAATACACCCGATAAATATCCTCTAAATGCTTTTGTTCATCGGCACTCAGCGGTGATTCATCAGTCGGTCGATGACACCAAGTCACCATAATAAAAATGCCACCAGGTTTCAACACCCGGTAGCACTCCTGCATAAACTTGGTTTTATCTGGCATATGTTCACCACTTTCCAACGACCAAACCAAGTCAAAAGAATTGTCAGCAAAGGGCATTGCTTGAGCATTTGCCACCTGAAACTGTGTTCTCAGACTCAAACCAGCCTCTAGTGAGCGTTCTGTGGCTCTTGCGGCTTGCACCGGACTCAGTGTAATACCTGTAGCCTTAGCATTAAACTTTTCTGCCAGGTATAAAGAACTGCCGCCAATACCACAACCCACATCCAGGATATTCTCCGCTGTCTGTACCCCTGCCCACTTCAGCAGTTCTTCGATTAAATCAATTTGAGCCTGACGGCGGTCTTTGCTCTCAGTGCCATCTGACCCGTAATAGCCGTGATGCATGTGTTCGCCCCAAATCTGTTCCCACAGACCAGAGGAAGCATCATAAAATTGCTGAATTTGTTGGTAAAGTGTTGCACTCATGTAAAAAGCAGTGTTGAGAGGAAGCAGAATTCAAAAAAAAATATATTGGTAGGCTACCATGTATGTTTTTAATAAATTAAGGTGTTTTTGTTTTCAGGGAGGGTCAACCCCGATTTATCTTCCCTAACAAAATTTTTGGATTATACCTTAATTAAGCTGCTCTTGCTTCAACTTATCTACCCTATGTTGCCGAGATGCTTGCATGATTAAGTTGTTCATTTTTTTTGAATTTTGAATTGTTTATGACTGTTGCTCGCACAGTTTGCTTAGGATTTCTAGCTGTCATCGCTATAGGCACTATCCTACTGATGATGCCTTTCTCGACTAGCAATGGTACTTGGAACGACCCAATTGTGGCGCTGTTCACCTCAACATCCGCAGTTTGTGTTACTGGTTTATCAGTAGTTGACCCTGGTACTTATTTTTCCTTTTGGGGTCAGTTGTTTATTATGCTATTGGTTCAGATTGGTGGTTTGGGCTATATGACAAGCACCACCTTTCTGATTTTGCTGATTGGGCGCAAGTTTGACCTGCGACAAAAAATAGCGATTCAACAATCTTTAGACAGACCAGGGATGAGTGGTAGCGCTCAAGTTATCCGCTCCATCATTGCCACTACACTGATTTTTGAAATCACTGGAGTCTTTTTACTTTTACCAGCTTTTGTACCCAAATATGGATGGGATAAAGGACTTTGGCTAGCGATTTTTCATAGTGTTAATTCCTGGAATAATGCTGGTTTCAGTTTGTTTAAAGATAGTTTAATTGGTTACCAGTCAAATGTGTTAGTAGTTTTCACTGTCACACTATTAATTATTTTTGGGGGAATTGGTTATCAGGTAATTTTTGAAATGTATATTTGGTTGCGCGATCGCTTATCAAAAAAAACTACGGCTCAAGTATTTTCTCTAGATTTTAAAGTTGCAACTAGTACAACACTTATCTTGCTATTACTAGGTCTACTTGCTTTTTTATGTATAGAAATAAGAAATCCTGAAACTTTTGGTTCACGTAATTTCCCTGGCCAGTTATTACTAGCTTGGTTTCAATCAGTTACTCCCAGAACGGCTGGATTTAACACCATTGATATAGGTAAAATGACCACCGCTGGTCTATTTATTACCATTGCATTAATGTTTATTGGTGCAAGTCCAGGTGGCACGGGAGGTGGTATGAAAACAACAACGCTAAGAGTGCTAACAAGCTGTACAAAAACGATTCTCCAAGGGAAAGAAGAAGTTTTATTGTATGAGCGCAAGATAGCTATATCTTTAATTTTGAAAGCTGTTGGTGTGTTGGTTGGTTCAGTCGCAACCGTAATTTTTTCTACAATTTTGATTGCCCTCACAGATCCAAAATTAGATTTTATTCAAATTCTGTTTGAAGTAGTATCAGCCTTCGCCACTGTGGGTCTTTCTACAGGTATAACGGGTAGCGTCTCCACAGCAGCGAAGCTGATCTTAATTGTCACAATGTATATTGGAAGAGTGGGTATTTTACTACTTATGTCAGCTGTACTAGGAGATCCACGTCCCACTAGAATTCACTATCCTGAAGAAAACTTACTCGTGGGATAGTTTTAGGGTAGGTGCAACAAATAATAAGGATAAAAGAAGGAGTTTTACAAGCAGTCTAATGAGCAATAACTAAAATGATAAAATATACAGCATCAAACAAAAAATAAATTTTTTAATTCATCCAATACAACCGTTTTTTGCCCTAAATAAAGGGACTATAATAAGGATAACAATTGTGAATCTGTCATCATTAAATTTTTTTCGCAGTTTACGTAAAGACAACCACCAATTCGCTGTGATTGGGTTAGGTCGTTTTGGGAGAGCTGTCTGTTCAACACTTCACAAATTCGGCTATCAAGTGCTGGCAACGGATATTGATGAAAAACGGGTTTCAGAAGCCTTAACTGAAGAGATAGTTGGTCATGCTTTGCAATTAGACTCTACCGAACCAGCTGCACTTAGAGAAGCTGGTATTTTTGAATTTGATACGGTAATTGTAGCGATTGGTAACTACATTCAAGAAAGTATCATCACCACGCTTAATGTAAAAGAAGGTGGTGTACCTCATGTAGTTGCTAAAGCCTCTAGTGAAGTTCATTGCAAGCTATTGCGACGAGTGGGAGCAGATCATGTTGTTTTTCCTGAGTATGAGGCGGGTAGTGCCCTAGCACGTACACTTACTAAACCATCAATCATAGATCGGTTTGACCTCGACCCAGATAACAGTATTGTAGAACTGATTGTACCTGATGAATTTCACGGCAAAACTATCACCGAGCTTCAACTTCGTAACCGCTATGGTTTGAATTTGCTGGCGGTGAGTCAGGATGGTAAATTTCAAATTAATCCTGACTCCACCAAGCGTTTAGAACGCGGTTCAGCAATGGTAGTTATTGGTTGCAACAAAGATATTAATCGCTTGCCAATTTAACAGTTATCAGTTATGGCAGGGAATAGGGAATAGACTTGAAAGTCTTTTGGTGTTCGGGTTTATGATTATTTTATGTCCCAAGCTAACTGGCAACTGCCATACCATTTATCAGTTTCATTGCTTGGTTTGAGTATCTAACTAGACGCCGTTAGGACTGTTAACTAGTTTAAAAAAGTTAAGAGTAACAAGCAGTAGGGATGTACATTTGTGCGCCCCTACTGAAGTTTTTTATTGGCGGGGACTCGTTGAAGTAGACTGTTGTTCAATTGAGACAGGCATATCGCTAGGAGTGACTGGTTCCTGAGAAGCTTCTAATTGATTTGGCGTCTGTGGCTTAGGTGTCACGACATTGCTTGCAGGAGTAGGCGTTTGACCGACTTGGGGTTGCTGTTGCCCTCTTTTTTGGGCAATTTGCTGCATTAGCTGCTCAATTTTCTCAACTTGCTCAATATTTCCTTGTTCGCGGTACTCCTTGCGGGCGCGTTTCAATGCTGCACTGGCTTTCTTGATATCACCCTGATTATACAAAGTCACTCCCAAGTTATAATAGGCTGAGGCATTCTTGGGATTTTGGCGAATAGCTTGCAGATAAACGGTAATAGCTTCAGAGGATTGCCCTTGAGTTGCCATCAAACTTCCCAAGTTGCTGTAAGCCGTAGCATTTTTAGGATCTAGCTCCAAGGCTTGCCGATAAGCAACGATCGCAGGTTCTATTTGACCTTGTTGTTGCAGGGCGATCGCTAAGTTAAAGTAAGCATTGGCATTACTGCTATCTAAATTAATTGCTTGCTGGTATGCTGCGATCGCTTCCTCTAACTGTCCTTGTTCATATAGTGCCAAACCCAAATTATATTGGGCTGCCTTCATTGTGGGATCTATCACAAGAGCCTGTTTGTACACAGTAATCGCAGCTTCTTTGTCTCCTTGTCGATGCAACGCAAACCCTAAGTTGTAATAAGGTTCACTAAAATTAGGATTAATCTTAATCGCCTCTGCATATTCTTGCACAGCTACATCTAGGCGATTTTGCTGCATGAAGATATTACCCAAATAATTCCGTGCTGGGCCAAGGTTGGGGTCTTGCTGCAACGCTTGGCGAAAGGCATATTCTGCACCCTGTAAATCTTTGCGGTTATAACGCGTGACTCCCTGTTGGTAAAAGCTAGCTGCTTCGAGATCCTGAGAAATGGCGGATTCTGCTAGCAGCTTGCTTCCTGGTAAATTAGTAATTGTCGGTGCAGTCAAGACCAACAATACAGAAGAGCACAGCAGCGTCACCTGGGAAAATAAATCAAAGCACTGAGAACAATCAAATTTTTTAGACATAAATGGCAGGTCTGTACTTATTGTTAAATCCTTATAAGTCAGAGTACCCACCGTGAAAGAAAAAATTCCAAATTCCTTACTTAGGACAACATTTCATGAATTCATAGCCAACTAACTTTGGAAATACTCTGCGTTACTCTGCGTTTACTCCGTGTTCCTCTGCGTTTAAAAAAGTTACAACTTTATGCAAAGCGGTACTTAGACAGTTATTACGGATGTTTCGCAAGCTTGAGGTTTCATCTCGTGCTGAGATAGTCGCGCAGCTTTTCTCATATGCAAAGCTGCTCCCATCCAACCTAAAATCATCTACTCTTGACTACTCACAAACCCCAGTCGCCTCTGGTAAAATTAGCATGGCATCACCGAAAGAATAAAAGCGATACCCTGAAGCGATCGCCTCATTGTATATATTCAACAAGCGTTGTCTCCCAATTAAAGCACTCACCAGCATTAATAAACTGGAACGTGGCAGGTGAAAATTAGTAATCAGACCATCCACCACCCGCCATTGGTAGCCGGGATAAATAAACAAGTCTGTCTTACCACAAAATGGTTGTAAATCGCCAGATTGGGCTGCTCCTTCCAAAGCGCGTACTGCCGTTGTACCCACAGCAATAATCCGACCGCCAGCCGCCTTAGTGGCGCGGATTTGCTCTACTGTTGCGGTGGGAACTTCAATCCATTCTTCATGCATTTGGTGGGTGGTTACATCCTCCACTTCCACGGGGCGAAATGTTCCTACACCAACGTGTAGCGTCACAAAAGCTTGATTAATTCCGCGATCGCACAACTTTTGCAGTAATTCTGGAGTAAAGTGAAGTCCTGCCGTCGGGGCTGCGATCGCTCCTGGCTGTTTAGCATAAACTGTCTGATACTGTTCGTCATCAGCTTCAGATCCAGTAATATAAGGCGGCAGAGGTACTTCACCGAATACGTCCAAAAGCTGCACCAAAGACTTTCCCTCTGGCACATCAAATTGCAACAGACGTCCCCCAGTCGCCGCATCTGTTTCCAGAACTGTAGCCGTTAGCTGGGGACTGGGGACTGGGGACTGGGTAGAAATTCTCCTAGTCCCTAATTCTCTTGCTTCAAAAATAATCTTCGCTCCTCGTTTGAAGCGTTTTCCTGGCTTAACTAAGGCTAACCAACAGTTATACTGCTGCTCCTCTAACAGCAAGACCTCGATTTCAGCACCAGTAGATTTACGACCATAAAGCCGCGCTGAAATAACTTTTGTATTATTCATTACCAACAAATCACCAGCTTGCAGTAGTTCTGGCAGCTCACGGAAAATGTGATGTAGGGGTGCTGTTTTGTTGCCTGTCGTGCGTGAATTTACTACCAATAATCGGGAGCTATCTCTGGGAACTACTGGGTTTTGGGCAATGAGTTCTGGAGGTAGTTCGTAATCATACCCAGCTAGAGAACAATCTAATTCAACATCTTTTGCTCGTGAGTTAGAGTTTTCGTTGAAATTGCCTTGTGATAATTGTTGCTCCATTTAGATTTGTTAGGGATTGGTTACTGGGGATTAGGGGAAAGGTGAAAGGTGATAGGAAATAATCTATACCCTGTACCCAATCCCCTTCTTCTATATACTGTCTTCAAAAAGCTGGCTTGCTTTCTCTTCATAAAGGAACTTTAAGGCATCATCGCTCAATTTATTCACTAGGCTATAAGATTGAGACTATTAGGTGACACGGAAACACCAATATGAAAATTGGGTAAACCTCCCCATCTAAAAACGGGGGCTTTTACCCTACCGGGAACAGGCATCTATTGACGAATATAGAAATGTAGGATTGGCTTTGATCCCAAGCACCAACAAACATGGAATACTTGTATTACCTGGCAAATGCCAGTTTAACTCTGAGGGTCGTTCAACACCTGCACGCTAGACCCCAGACACCAGTTTCATTCGTCACCGTAATTCATCAGATAGATGGCTGGGTGGTTAGGATCAAACTCAAGGGTCAAGTCTCAGCTCAAGAAGATGGCGACTTTCGTGCTTTTCTAAATGAATTAGGAATTAGCTATGATCCGCCAATGAGAGTGCAAATGGCACTTTGGAGTTTGGAAGCGGGACAGTGCCCTGTCGATGTAATGCGTCGCTATCAGGTAGCCATAGTGTCTCATGGTAGCCCTGAAAGAGAGGAGATTGAGGCCTTCCGACAACAGTTTGTTCGGGGATTAGGCTACTGTCCCGAAACTTTGGCGTAATAGTGTTTGGTGGTTACGCCAGTACAAAATTATTGGTAATTGGTGATTGAGATATTTTATCTATTACCGATTAACCATTACCATTATCAATTGAAGAGTCGAAAGCTGCTGGAATGTATTCTTGCAGCTTCAACTTATATCCGTGTACTGATAAAGTAGGTAAAGTTTCCTGGGTAATTGTAACCTCAGTCAAATTTTGGGAAATCCTTTGACATTGGACAATAGCAACATCAAATCGGCACGGGTAATCTGACTTCTCAGGAGACTGAGCTAAAAACATCTCAGCTGTACGCCAAAGTTTTTTTTGCTTCTGTGGGGTAATCGCGCTTCTTCCCCCTGCATCCCAATTACCTGAACTGCGGGTTTTAACTTCGACAAATGCCAAAGTAAAGTCCTGAGTAAGGAATTCTCCCCCTGCTCTCCCATCATGTTGAGCAATAATATCGATTTCTCCCCATCGGCAAGAAAAGCGCCGATGTAGAATTATCCAACCAGTAGATTGCAACCATTGGGCTACTAGGTCTTCTCCTAATTGACCAATATCAGGATAATGAGATGGAGGAAGGTTCGCCATTGGCTAAAAATAGCATGAATTCCATGAATTCTAGGTTAAGCGATCGCGTTGCGGGTACTACAATCGGTTCATCCCTAACTCTGTTTGGGATAGAGCGTAAAATAGACCATCGGATTTGGACAAGTTTACTCAGTTTATTACTCTGGGGAATAATTGGCATCACGGCATCTGTGGGTTTTGTTCCAACAGCTTTGGCACTCGAATATAATAAAGAAATTTTGGTTGATGCTGATTTCTCAGGACGTGATTTAACAGACTCTAGCTTTACCAAAGCTAATCTCCGCCAAAGCAACTTCAGTCACGCGAATTTGAGCGGTGTCAGTTTCTTTGCAGCAAATTTAGAGTCGGCAAATTTGGAGGGATCTAATCTCACAAATGCCACTTTAGACTCGGCTCGCCTAATCAAAGCAAATTTGACAAATGCGTTATTAGAGGGTGCATTTGCTGCTAACGCCAAATTTGATGGTGCAGTCATTGACGGAGCAGATTTTACCGATGTGCTGCTGCGTCAGGATGAGCAAAAAAAATTGTGCAAGCTTGCTAAAGGGACTAATCCCACTACAGGACGGGACACGCGGGACACGTTATTTTGTCCATAGAATTCAGTTTTGTGGTGGAAAGATGAGATTAGAAACGCAAAGGATGGGCACTGGAAGAATATCCTAGTGCTGCTAAAACGGCTGGGGTATCTGTGCAACTGATGCGTTACATAATGGTGGTGAAAAGTGGCTGTCTTGCTAGTTTAGGAAAGGCTGATCTCACTTTAGTGCAAATAAAATTCTTTAGAGAAGGGATGAGTGCAGACAAAAGAATTATTGCGATCGCTGCTTTAATTTGTGGTGGGTGGTATCCTTTACCATTTGGGGCTACCTAAGCAATGCAGTTGCGAATTCAGTCCTTGGGTGCTAGTATTCATGATCAATTTCTAGTGATGCTGCCCTATGCGATAGCGCAAGCGCTGACTTGTCAGTTCGCAATTTTGGCATTGGTGGGATTAACTGATAAATATACAACCCCGACGGCGTTAGGCATACCCTACTTTTTAGACAACCGCGATCATTAACCAATATTTACCGTAGTATGTAGCAAATATGCTAATATTTGCTTGATGAAATTACTAGCTTGTTATGTTCTTCCTTGAAGTTCAGCGCAGACGGACAACCTAGTGAATCATACACGAGCCTATTAATTTCAACCCGTACTAAGCTGGCTGAAAAAGCCTCGTATATCTACCTAAATCCTCACCAAAGAAAAACCCTTGGGTATTTCTTGATGGGTAAAGTTTTGATGACTAGCCTTTTTTGGACAGCGACTAATAGTTTATGAATGGACAGCCTTTAATTTTGATTGTAGAAAAAAATCTACATGATTTAGAACTGCTTAATTCTCACCTTGGAATATTAAATTTTTCATGCATTTGTACCAAACAAGGGGTGAGGGCTGTGATATTGGCACAAAATTATCAACCAGATTTAATTCTGTTAGACATGATGTTGTCTGATTTGAGCGCAAACCAAGTTATTAATTACCTCAAACACAATTCAAAAACTGCTACTATTCCAATCATTGCAGTGAAACCCATAACAAAGATGCAAGAGTGCACTTCTAAAATGATCGCAGGCTCTGTTGATTGCATTACCAAACCCTATAATTTTAATCAATTAGAAGTCGTTGTCCGCCGCAATCTCAATCAGCTAAGTGTTTTACATTCGTCTTAGGAATAGATTCGGGATTGCGAACCGCAGGCAATTCATCTAAGATAACAATAATTCCAGTACGACCTGTTGCCAAATTTGTGTTTGTCATCAGGTCGAGGACAGGTTTCCCAATAATTTCTTCAAGCAAATTTGTTACTTGTGGTTTAATTATTTTGTCTAAATATAATCGTACTTGTTCAGTCAAGCTATCGTAACCTGCATTAAGCAGAGTTTGCTCAGCTTGAGTCACAGAGTTTTCGAGAGAAATTACAATTTCTTTATCAAAAAAATGACAAATAATTGAGCTAGGACGCTGACCCAGTATTTCATTATATAAATTTCTGATTCGCTGTGAGATTTCTCTTTCTAGTTGTCCAATAGTAGGTTGCACCATTAGCGGTTACGATGTAATACTTATTGTTTTAGTAGTAAAATAGTATTCTCTAAAACTCTATTAGATAGTAAAATAATCCATAGGCAATTATCAGTTTCCGATATTAAGTTATTGTTTCAATACGATATATCTGCTAGATATTTACCTCGGAACTAACGAGATTTGACGATACTGCAATCTCCAGTTAATTACTTCGTTATTCGTCTTTTAGTCGTGAGTAGTTGAATTGAGAATTTGTTAGTTGTATCGTCATTTTTCCAATCGACATACTCCTCCTCAGTTAGTAAAAAGAAGAAAAAAGGAAAAATCTGTTTTTTCTCTATCTTACCGTGAGTTTATTTTGTGCCAAATAAGCGATCGCCTGCATCTCCCAACCCAGGAATAATGTAGCCATGTTCATCTAAATGGTCATCAATGGCAGCTGTATATACAGGAACATCAGGATCTGCTTCACAAAAACGCTCAATACCTTCCGGTGCAGCAAGTAAGCAGACAAACTTAATTGATCAGGGATTAGTTGATTTCAGCCGTTCTACAGCCGCTACACCTGAATTACCAGTTGCCAACATTGGGTATACCACAAGCACATCCCGTTTGTCAACATCATGGGGAACTTTGAAATAATACTCAACAGAAATCAGGGGTTTTCGGATCGCGGTATAAGCCAATATGCCCCACCTGTGCTGATGGCATCAATTCCAGCATCCCATCTAAAATTCCGTGTCCTGCGCGCATCACGGGAACTAGCATACCTAGCCAATGCAATACATCACGCATCAATTATTGGAACCGCATATCTTCCACTCCCGCCACACATTCTGTGCAAGCAAAGTAGGCATCAGCGCGATCGCCTCCTTCTTGACGCTTCCGGGCATTGCAAACTAGAAACTTCGTCATCTCTCCTAAAGCACGGCCTTCCTTGCGACAATAGACAATTGCCTTCTGGTGCTGTTTGCACGCACACTTTAATTCCGTGTACCAGATAGGGGCGACAGGTGCAAATATCCGAGCCAAAGACGTCAGAACCGTTGCATTCATCATCTACCCGCACTGCTACGGGTTTATTGGCATCGGCGATCGCAGCGATATCACTGATAACATACACTGTTACGCCCCCAATGGGTGGCAAAAAGACCTCTAAATCTGCTTGCATCAACAGTTCTGGGAATATCCCCCCTGTTTGTTCAAATAAAGCACGACGCTAATTAGCTTCCCAATTCCCGGTAAATACCAACTTTCGAGTTAATCGCGATCAGTTTGAGGCCAAAGCTAGTAGGATGAGAAGTAAGAACAATATGCCTGGAAACGCTGTTTTGGCATAGTCATTAGTTTTTTTATGAACTATTAATCACTAAGTATCTGTCAACTACCAATAGTCAGTTTTTGTTTTTAAAGTTTTGGTGTTCTAATGAACAATCATTTATGACTCTACATGTCAAGTCTAAAATTAATAGTATTGGTAGATATAATAAATAACACATCAATTGCCTCGTGAGCAATTAATGCAAGAGAATTTAAAGATGACTTTAAAAATGACTTATGAGATATATTTTGTGAGAAAGTTAGTACAAAGATAAATTACTCAACTTGAAATTCATGGATTCTTTATCTATTAATTCCTTACTTGAAGAATTGAAAAATCCCGATGTTTTAGTCCGCGAGCAGGCGACCAGAAAAATCTGGCGCATCTGGTTTCAGCAAAAGGGCATACATGGGCTAGAAAGGATTGATCATAGTCAAAAGCTACTAGATGCTGGGGAAATTACTGAAGCTGAAACAGCTCTGACAGGTCTAATTAAAGACCAGCCAGATTTTGCCGAGGCTTGGAATCGGCGGGCTTTTCTCTATTACAGTATTGGAGATTATCGCAAATCTCTCTTTGATTGTCAGAAGGCTGTGCAGTTAAATCCAATACATTTTGGTGCACTTCACGGCATGGGATTATGTTACGCGGCGCTAGGAGAGTATGGTAAAGCTATCCAAGCTTTTCAACGCGCTTTAGAAATCCAGCCTTACTCGTTAGTAAATCAAAAGTTGATTCTAGAATGTACATTTAGATTCAGCTAAAACAGCAGAGAGGAAAGAGCATTCTATTGTTTTATGAATCTGTCATCACCCTCATCAAAAGAAATTCACCGCCTTAGTCGCCGCAATTTTATTCAATATGGTTCTGTATGCATTAGTAGTATCATTACTGCTTGTAGCAATAATAACCAACCATCAACCATTGGTTCTCAACTGGATAAAGTGACATTTGGCACAAATTGGATAGCTGAGGCAGAACACGGCGGATTTTACCAGGCTATTGCCACTGGTATTTACAAAGATCACGGTTTAGATTAAACATTAAAATGGGTGGGCCCCAAGTTCCCAGTGGTGCTTAATTATTGATGGGGGGTGCAGTAGATTTCTTTATGGGTTATGGCATTGATGCAGTGAACGCCATAGCGCAAGGAATTCCTATAATTACGGTAGCAGCAATCTTCCAGAAAGATCCCCAGTGCCTCATTGCTCATCCCAACACAGCAACTAAAACCTTTACTGATCTTAAAGGCAAGCCTATTTATATCTCTGCTGCTAATGTTACCTATTGGCCCTTACTCAAAGCTAAGTATGGTTTCACCGACGAGCAAAAGCGCCCTTACAACTTTAATCCCGCTCCCTTTCTAACTGATAAAAACTCGATTCAGCAAGGCTATATTACATCTGAACCCTTTGCTATTGAAAAACAGGGTTGGCATAGCTAACCGCATTTTAATATCCAGTTACAATCTACAAATTCCTCGCATGTTTGCAGCATTATCTCTCACAACAGGTTAGGTGTGTTGATTTTTATCAGCTTGAGTGCTGTATCTGACTTTATATTAAGTAAGTGGCATGAAAGTGCTGTTAAAGAAGAAAATTAGGGTTTTAAAACGCAGAGGGACGCTGAGGAAAGCGCAGAGTAACGCCAAGGAATTAACTCTCTGCGTCCCTCTGCGTGAACCTCTGTGTTCCTCTGCGTTAAAAAAAGGATATATATGGCAACAACATTAGATACGTTGATTAATTCTTTAGAAGGTATAGAAACCATCACTGACCCTACCCAGGTAGCAAAATTATCCCAGGATTACCACACCTTTAGCCCGGTGTTAGTGCCGAAACTAGAGGGAAAAGTGGGGGATATTGTGGTGCGTCCCGCCAATGAAGAGGAGGTTTTAAAAGTTGCAGCAGCCTGCGCCAAACACCGTGTACCCGTGACTGTACGGGGTGCAGGAACTGGGAATTATGGGCAATGCGTGCCATTACACGGTGGCGTAATTTTAGACATGACGCAGATGCACGAGATTCCTTGGGTGAAACCGGGGGTGGCGCGGGTAGAAGCTGGGGTAAAGTTGGCGGCGTTGGATAAAAAAGCTAGAGAAATTGGCTGGGAAATCCGGATGTCACCCTCGACGTACCGCACAGCGACAATTGGCGGATTTATTGCTGGTGGGAGTGGGGGCATTGGGTCTGTACAATATGGATTGTTAGGCGATCGCGGTAATATCCTGGCATTACGAATCGTGACTGTAGAAGATGAACCCCGTGTGATTGAGTTACGGGGTGACGATGTGCAAAAGGTGAATCACGCTTGGGGAATTAACGGCATCATCACCGAATTAGAAATCCCCTTGGGACCAGCTTATCCTTGGGCAGAAGTCATTGTCACATTTGACGACTTTATGGCGGCGGTAAATTTTGGTCAGGCGCTTGGTAATGCCGATGGCTTGATTAAGAAGTTAATTTCTGTCTTTGCGTCACAGATTCCCCAATATTTTCACGCCTTGCAAGATTACATTCCTGAAGGGACTCACCCTGTATTCTTGATGCTTGCGGAATCGAGCTTGGAATTCTTACCTGGTTTAGTGCAGCAATACGGTGGCAAGATTACTTATGAAAAACCAGCGCAGGAAGCAGGAAAAGGCACACATTTAGCAGAATTTACCTGGAACCACACCACCTTACACGCCCGAACGGTAGATACTTCAATTACCTACTTGCAAAGTATGTTCCCTGCAAATCAAAGCTTGCAATTGGTAGAGCATTTATATCATCATTTTGGCGATGAGGTGATGATGCATTTGGAATTTTTTCGGGTAAACGGTGCTGTCGTTCCTGGTGCTTTGCAACTTGTGCGCTACACCACAGAGGAACGCCTCAACGAAATTATCCGCTATCATGAAGCACAGGGTGTGTTTATTGCCAATCCCCACACCTATATTATTGAAGACGGGGGAAGAAAAGTTATTGATCCTGAGCAATTAAAATTTAAGGAAATGGTTGACCCTTATGGGTTGATGAATCCCGGTAAAAGCAAGGTTCTCCAATTCAAAATTCACAATTAGAGAATCACATAATCTCTGTTTATTTGCAGAAAGTATGATCGCAAAAACCTCTGCTCAGAACTTTCCCAGACAGTGGTTTAATTGAAAGAACCGTGGGGACAATCCAAAATCTCCGAAGTTCTGTTCGTCAAAAGCTGATGCTCAGACTTCTCTCAACATCCCAAAATCCGCGCATGATTGATATTGACGGTTCTTACGGAGAGGGAGGCGGACAAGTTCTCCGCACCTCTTTGAGTCTAGCCGCCATCACTGGCGAACCCATACGCATTGCAGGCATTCGCGCCGGACGCAGAAAGCCAGGATTAGCAGCACAACATTTAACAGCAGTTCGCGCTGCGGCAAGAATTTGTAATGCCCAGCTAAGGGGTGATGCCTTGGGTTCAATGCTATTAGAATTTATTCCTGGTAGTTCTGTACAAGCTGGAACTTATACTTTTGATGTTAGTGAAGCGCAGACTGGTGGTTCTGCTGGTGCTATTGCTCTAGTTTTACAGACGATCCTCTTGCCTTTGGCGCTAACAACTGGTAATTCCCTAGTAACGCTAAGGGGTGGAACTCATGTGATCTTTAGCCCGACAGTGACATACATTGAGCAAGTTTATCTGCCGATACTGCAACGTATGGGAGTAGAGGCGAAAGTTAAGTTAGGCGCTTGGGGATGGTATCCTCAAGGCGGGGGAGAAGTACAGTTGCAGGTGAATGGTGGTAGCAAACTTGATGGGATCAATTTGCTAGAACGGGGGAATTTAAAGCAGGTGCGAGGACTAGCAGTGGCGACGGAACTACCTTCGCATATTCCGCAACGGATGGCGAATCGTGCCGAGAATTTGTTGCGTCAAGCACATTTGAAAGTTGCTATACAGACTTTGCGAGAAAAAGGTGTAGCACCGGGGGCGGGTATTTTTCTAACTGCTGAATATCAGAACAGCTTGACTGGGTTTGGTGGGTTTGGACGTTTGCGGTTATCAGCAGAAACAGTTGCAGAAATTGCTTGTCAGCAACTACTTGAATTTCATCAAATCGGTGCACCAGTAGATGAACACTTAGCCGATCAGTTATTGTTACCAGCGGCTTTAGCCTCGGAGAGTAGCCAGTACCGAACGGCTGAAATTAGTACACATTTAACAACGAATGCAGCGGTTATTGAACAGTTTGGACTAGGGCGCATAACTGTTAATGAAGTTGAGCAGATGGTTACTGTGCAACCTTTGAGAGGGTAATTCTTATTTTGGTGATCAGGTTGCAGATAAAAAATTTTCAGATTAACAATTGTAGTGCTTGTGTTTGTAAGCACGCTGCCAAACTTAAAACGTCAATCTAAAACCCCCGAATGTTGCATCCACATAGTTATTACCTAGAAGCTGAAATTCAATTCCTCCTCTGATTGCTGTGAGTTCTGCCTTAGATAGTTCTCGTTCTTCAACTTGATTGGAAGGTTGTAAGTTAGTAATTTTGATGCTAACCATGTTTTTCCCTTGATATTTTTTAAAGTCCAGCAAAATTTTCGTCTAGTTATCTACTAACCTCATCAATCAAAAGTTATAAAGTCCAATGTTTACAAGCTTTTAAACAGACATTAGTGTAGTAATTTTCTCTGCTCATACCATTTCTTTATGAAGCTGCGCCAAACTCTCTTCATCTTTCATTTCTTGGCGTACTTGGCGGTTCGTTTACAATACGCTTGGGTTAAGCCCAAAAAATTAAATTATGTAGGTTGGGGAGCCAGTGCGTTGCGGAGAGAAGTCTGAGCGGAGGCTTCCTCCGATCAGAACTTCGGGAGGTTCCCTCCGTTGTAGCACCTGGCGTTTGAGGAACGTAGACGCCGGAGGCGGCTTCCCGCAGGGTAACCCAACATTTTCAAGCCTTTGTTGGGTTTCACTCCGTTCAACCCAACCTACAATTATTCTTAACCCAAGCGTATTGGGTTCGTTTATCTTTTTTTATAACTGGGCGATCGCTTCACACGCTAGACAAAGGAAAAGCGTGACGGTTGTTTGATGGAGATGCGATCGCATTCATTAAATTTAGGGAACTGGCAGTGCGATCGCAGTAAAATTATTGAATACTTGTCGCTTTGGCCTTAATTAACCAATCAGCATCGTTAGCACACATTTGGCTACCAGAGGAATCTCCTAAACGCTCTAACGCCAACAGACAAGCATATTTTAAGTCCCAAATCGGCGTATTCAGACAAGTTTTAAGTTCAGAAATTGCTCGTGAATCGCCCAATTCACCAAGAGCGATCGCACAAGCAGCACGAGATTTTTGAAACTGGGGTTCGCGGTTGAATAGGTTTTCCACTAACAAATCGTAGGCTGGAGCATATTTTAGCCAGCCCAAAAGTTTCATCACATGATAGTGAGCACCATAATCGTTATAAGCCTTGTCTGCATAAGTTGCGAGAAGTGCTGTCGGTGCTGACTGCGGATCAAGATCCAGTAAGGTTTGTGTAGCTAAATAGCACCGTCCAAAATCGGTTTCGTAAAGTTCGTTAATCACAAAATCCAAGACAGGCCGAAGATCGTACTCATGTACCAACTCAAGGTCTTTGGGATGATCGCGCAGCACTTGCTCTAGGTAAGGTTGAACTTCTGCAAACGTAATTTCACCAGTGGGGACACCTGCATCTAAAAGCATCCGCAATCCTCGCAGTCGGAACACCAAAGATACAGGACAACGGGCAATTTCAGGGATGGCTTTGTAATAGCGTGAATCAATCAAGTCTTGAATAGAACCGCGCCGGGCATTTACACTAGGACTTTGCAACAGCGCCATCACCTCAGTGATTTGAGAGTAGTCACCCGTGAAACGACAAATTGTAGCGATCGCCGCACTACGCGTAGGCTCGTCCTCAGCTTGGGTAAATTTTTGCACACGTTCTAGGGCCGGCTGATAGTCAGCGTTAGCCAGCATGTGAATAATCACACGATAGATTTGACCTGGTTTATCGAGCAGTTGTGCGACTTCTTCGAGAATTTCTGGGTCTTTAGTACCGATTTCCCCAATTGCCCACACGGTATTTTCAACAGTATAAATATCATCATCCTTGAGACACTGCCGAATTACAGGTAATGCTGATTTTGCCTGCAATCGCCCTAGACTTTCTACAGCCTTGCGTCGGACAATGCGGTGGTCTAATTCAGCCGGGTTACTGGTTTCAATCGCGCGCACCAAAGCCGCGATCGATTGCTCAGTTGGGAAGTTAATTAGATGTGAAACAGCAATATATTTATCAGAAGCGTCTTCGAGTTGTTCTAATGGTGTATCGATAATGGCGATCGCTTGGTCTTCTGTTAGCCCAAACATTTTAAAAAAACGTTTATCCATTGATTTATAAATGGCGGAAAATTACTCAAAGGTGACGTTTTCTATCGTACTAGGGACTGGGGACTGGGGATTGGGAAATAGCGGTAAATTATGTTTGGGGATTGAACTATCAAAAAACGCAAGCTGCTTGCTAGTTAAGTAGAAGTTTACGCCAAAATAAAATAAAATCCACTGATCAAGCTTTAAGTAATAGTTGCGAACGCAGGCATTTGAGGATGATAGAAACAGATATAGTAATCCGATTTGATTGCTGAATCACTCATAGAGATAGGGAATGGGGAATGGGGAATAGGGAAGAAGGAATAAAGGTGTACTGAGTTTTGTTCAAAAATCAAATAGGAGTCCTATATGAGTGATTACTTAGATGACTACGAATTTAATAACCTTGATTTTTACAGAAAAAATCATGGGTTACAGATTTATTACAACTGGTCTGGGGAAATTTTCTGGCAAGAGACACAAGACTTGCCAAAGGAAAAATTGTTTTCTATTATTGGCATGAATGCTACGAAAGTATTTCTCAAACCCGATCCTGAATATGGGGAAGTCGGGTATCGGATCAATAGAGAGTTGGGTTTATTTTGTGACCCGGAGACTCAAGATATTCTTACTGAGTGGAATTCACCACAAGCAAATCAACCAGTACCAGTAGTACATATTGCTAACCGCATCGTCCAAGGCGCAATCAAACCCAAGAAATTTGTCATACCCAAAGGCAAGGGATATATCACCTCTGTTATGGAAATTCCTTTAGAATACCCGCATCCATTAGCAGGAGATAGTAAATACTCGGATTATTGTCCTGGGGAAAAGTTTAAGGGAGTTGAATACTTTATATCAAATACTTGCCGACCCGATGCAACTGAAGTCCCGCCTGCTGAGTGGGCAAGAGACTGTCCTTGGATGCCTTGGATGAAGTTAGGATATGGTAATCCAGCTAAATTAAGATTTGAAACAACAATATTTAGAGTAGATTCTTTTGAGCAGCTTCATCCTAAATTGGTCAAGCTGGTGAGAGAGAAAGTCCCAATTTATGAATTCACGCCGTCAGAAAGTGATGAACCGAATATGACGAGCATTCAGTATTTTAAGAAACATTTTGAGTCCTATTTGCGGGGGGATACTTTCCCACTAGAGGAAACCGCTTAAGTGGTTAGCACTTTCTCATAACTTGATTTTACGGCTGTGGTTAAGTTGGACTTACTAAGATTTTCCTTAAAAAGGTTTACTAGTGGTAACCCGATCTGAGAAAATCGGAATATATGCATTTGTCAGCTATTAGTTAGTTGCCTCTTGCTAATTGTTCAGTTGTATGTAATAGCTAAGTCCTGCTCTTTGAAGACTAGCCAATGATAAACCGCATCTGAACACTGACAACAAATCATTATTATAGATACGTGTTTAGGAAACAACAGATATGGATGAAACTTCGGAATTCACCACAACCGATAATGTCACCGCTGAAGATCTAGCAGAAGTCATTGCAGAACTTGAGCAATATCGGGAACGTCTAGTTAAAGAAACTACGGAAACGGCGAAACGGGCTAAGGTGATGAGAGTAAGCTTAATGGGGCAACTAGAGCCTGAGCTTGCTAAAATTGATTCTGCGCTCCAAGAACTCCGTAATCAGCAGGCCAACCTGATGGTCAGTAACTAGTCATCTATCTTAATAATTTAGCTATATGCTCAACTCCGAAACTCAATCCGGGGAAGATTTGCTACATCTGTCCCAGACAGAGACTGATGCTTTACTTGAAGCTGTCAGCGAACAACTAAACTTGAACACCTTCAACCCTAATGACCAACAAATCCTCAAGCAGATGGTTGCAAGTCTAGGGGACTCGCGGGGGATGGTCAGACTGAGTTTTGCGGAAGCATTGGGTAAGGTTGGTAAGCCGGTGACTCCGTTATTGCTGGAGGCTGTGACAAATCATCAAAATCCGGTTGTACGGAGAGCCAGCGCCAAAACCCTGACACTCATCGCTGATCCCAAAGCAGTTCCGACCTTGGTCAACACCCTGTTAAATGATCAGGATACGGTTGTCAAAAATTCCTGTGTTGGAGCGCTAGCCAGGACAGGTGAAGCAGCTGTGCCAGCATTACTGGAAATTTTAGCCTCAACTGAGTATCCCGAAAGTTCCAAGGGTCTAGCGACATGGGCGTTGGCATTTATTGGTGTCCAAGCGAAGGAGTATGTATATCGAGAAATTGACTCGGACTCGCCTGAAGTTCGTGCTGCGGTGATCGGTTCAATTGGAGCGATCGCTCAAGAAAATCCGGAACCGGGAGCGTTCGATATACTGATGAATGCTCTGGCTGATCCGGTGTCATTCGTGCGGTGCGAAGCGACAACTGCTTTGAGTAACTTGAAATATCGTCCTGCGGTTCCCCAACTAATTGACTTGTTAAAGAATCATCCTGATTGGGAAACTCGAAAGGCGGCGGCTCTAGCATTGATGAAGATTGGCGATCGCGCTGCCTTAGAACCCCTGCAAGCTGCATTGACACAAGAAGAGGAAGCGGGGGTTCAGGCGGTGATCAAGTTGGCGATTTCTCAAATTGAAAGGCACTTAGAAGAAGACATTTGGGAATAAAACGATAGACATTCACATCTTGACATTTTGCTCTCAAAATGAGAGCATTTAAATAGCAATTAATTTTTAGTTGATTGATGGATATGACAAGAGAGCGTAGAGATGAATGCATCTGATTGCGATTCGTAACCTCCGCGCCGATACTGCCCAGTACCCCGATGTCAAAAAGCAAATCGGCAACTGGTACGCAACTGTCAAGAAAGTGGAATGGCAGAACTTGGAGGAGGTTCGTAAGATTTATCAGGATGCTGAAGCGGTTGGAAATTTTACTGTGTTCAATATCAAAAGCAATGACTACCGTCTGATTGTCGGTATCGACTACGAAAACCAAACGATTTACTACAAGTACTTTTTAACCCATGCCGAATACGACAAAGGCAAATGGAAAAATGACTCTTACTTTTGACCAAGCTGCTTATAGTAATCTGCTATCTGAAGTTGTTCCCAAGGTGATTGAGACGGAAGAAGAGTACGATCGCACCTTAGCAGTGGCAGAGCGCCTAACGTTTGCCAAGAACCGCACTCCAGAAGAGCAAGCTATGCATAAGCTGATAGTAACGCTGATTGAAGCGTATGAGGCACAGAACTATCCAATGGATGAATCTGCACCGCATGAAATTCTCCAACACATCATGGAAGTTAGTGACACCCGCCAAGCTGACTTGGTGGGCATAATCGGGTCTAGCGGTGTGGTGTCTGAGGTTGTGAACGGCAAGCGGTCGATTAGTAAGGCACAAGCTAAGGCACTCGGAGATTACTTCAAGATGACACCCAGCCTGTTCATCTAATGCATCATTAAATCAATTAACAGTTATCAAATATAGTAATCCGGTTTGATTGCTGAATCACTCATAGAGACAGGGAATAGGGAATGGGGAATAGGGAAGAAGTAATAAAGGTGTACTGAGTTTTTTAAGTGCAAGCGCAGGCTACGCCAACACGCAATCAAATATGATTCCTATAAAGGCGGGGGAATTAAACCATTGTGTTGTAGTGCGATCGCTAATTAGCTCTTTTATAAGTCAAAAAATGCTCCTGTTTGGGTGAGTGATTTCAGCGATGAAACGATTGAGAGCTTTTTGAGCCGCTTTGTAACCAGGCGCTTGCTTACCTAATTTAAGATCCAGCTGTTAGGCGATCGCTTCCAGCTGGCGGGTACGCCATCGCGTAAAGTTTCAAGGTCTACTACAGTGACATACTCCTACACTGACTCTTCGAGTACAGTGTAGGCTTCCAAGACAATCCGTCTATTGCTTAGGAGACTCTTGGCTTTAAGAACGGGATGCCCCGCCGCTCTACTTTTTATATTTATCGCTGCATTGTGGTCACGGTCAAGACTGCACCCACAATTAGAGCAGTTATGCCATCTTTCATGCAGTTTTTTAGGTACTTTCTCGCCACAATTAGAGCAATCTTGACTTGTAGCGGAAGCATTCACAGCAATTACCAACAAACCAGCATTTCCGGCTTTGTTTGTCAGTATCGACAGAAAGCTTGACCATCCAGCATCAAGTACAGATTTAGCCAATCGAGTACGTGCAAGTCCTTTGATATTCAAATCTTCAACGGCAACAACATCATATTTTTTCAATAAATTGTTGGCAGTTTTGAAATGAAAATCCTTACGTTTGTCAGCAATTTTTTTGTGTTGCCGACCCAGTTGTTTAACAGCTTTTTGTCTACAATTACTACCTTTTTGACGACGAGAAACACGTTTTTGAAGGACTCTTAAACGTTTCTGCGACTTCCGGTAGTGTTGGGGGATAGAAACAGTTTCACCAACGGATGTTGTCAAGAACTCCTTTAAGCCAACATCAATCCCAGTAATTGAATCTGGGTTAAAATCGGGCTTAATTGTTGGAACTCGCGTGCGATCTTCCAAGCTCAACGTTACATAGTACCCGTCAGCTTTTTTGGTGACGGATGCAGTTTTAATTTTAAATCCATCTGGGATTTGTCGATGCAAGACAACTTTGAGGTTCCCCAGCTTCGGTAAAGCAATTTTACCGTTAACAATGCAGTCAGGCTTGATTCTTGGGTACAGGAAAGTTCTATAGCGGCTGCGGGGTTTAAATCTTGGTTTCCCGCTACGTTTTCCATTGCTGTCACCTTTTAGAAATCTATCAAAAGTTGCCTTGACTCGTTTAACTACATCTTGCAAAACATCAGAATAAACATCTTTGTAATGAGGATGTGTTTCTTTGAGTTTGGGAAGCGTTCTTTTTTGCCCAAAATATTCTGGGTTGTCCCTTAATTCTGGTAAGTGGCAGACAAGAAGACAAGCATTAACAGGACAACAATTTTGCTCGTACCAATTGAATCTATCAGCCAGCAAATAATTATATTGGGCGCAACACATAGATAACCATCTATCTATTTCTTGCGCTTGTTGTTTTGTTGGACGTAGTTTGTACTGGTATGCCGTTCTCACTTGCTTGCCACCTCTTGCTATGAGTATGGTAACATAAATGTGACAACTTTGGGTAGACACGGCTATGAAAACTACTAGATTAAATGTGCGGATGTCCGAACGCAGATTAAATAAATTAAGACAATATGCGATACACAAAGATAAGACTGTAACGCAGATAGTTGAAGACTGGATTGACCGATTACCAAATCTAGAGATTGATAAAAACTCAACTACCCCTCTCCCGGTCAATCCTACGGATTGATGTGGTCAAGGGGTGTTTCGTTTTTATCTCGCAATTCCTCTCATCACCTCCCTGCTGTTTAAGCTGACGGTTTTATCTTTTGCTGCTCTTGTGTATACCATTTATGGGCGCTCTGGCCACTAAACTCTCATCCATTTCATCACTTTGGGGTCTTTGTCATAGCGGTAGGTAAAGCCATCCTTAGTAGTGATAGACTTACCTTGGCTTGCCTTACTTCTGATAGTGTTAATAGGAGAGTCTGTTAATGTCTGCATTTCTTTATGGGTAAGCTTTTCAATTGTGCTTATTTCTGGCTGACTTTGAAGTTCATTCTTGGGTAAGACATCGATTTTGATTTGAGGATTTTCGGGAGTATTAGCGATCATATCTTTTGCTTTTTGAAGCCGATAATCCTGCACAGTCAGAAGTTGCCAACTCGAATCTTGTGAAAGTTCTAGAACCCATTGATGATAATTAAACAGACTTTCCCGATGTCCAACACTAATAAAAGTTGTTTGCGTTGATTGCAATTGTTGATATAAATTTCCTTCATTTTTCAAATCTAAAGCACTCGTTGCTTCATCTAAGATAGTAAAGCTCGGACGAGTAACTAAAAGTCGTGCGAAAGCAAGGCGTTGTTGTTCTCCCAATGACAATATATTTTCCCAAGCAAGTTCTGTATCAAAGTCATCAACTCGACTCAGCAAGTTTTGCAGGTTAACTTGTTGCAAAATTTCTTTGAGTTCCGCGTCGGTCATCTGACGATTTGTATTAGGATAAAGTAACTGTTCGCGCAAAGTTCCCAAAATTATATAAGGACGTTGGGGCAAAAATAAGACTTCTTTTAGGGGAGGTCGCACCAAACGACCAGTCCCCGCGTTCCACAAACTAGCGATCGCTCTCAACAAAGAACTTTTACCTCGACCACTGGGGCCAACAATCAATAAACCTTCTCCCGGTTGAACAGACAGTGACAAATCTTCGACGATCACCTGCTCATAGTTGGGTGTTTGTAAAGTGACATTCTCAAAAGCGATATGGTTTTCTTCTATTGTTTTAATCGTACTGACATTTTCGGGTTGTTTGGTAACAGCTTCTAACGCATCTGTAAACTCAGCTAAACGCTCAACGTAACTCGAAAATCGCCCAGAAGTTCCAAATTCATTGATTAATTCTGCCATAGCATTAGCAAACAGACCAGTAGCTAAACTAGCTTGACCAACTTGTCCGAAATCAATTTCACCATTAATATATAAAGGCCCAAGTACTAAAAACGGAAATATTTGGATAATAGCCTGATATCCTCTGTTAAAAATTTCCTTACCTCTCTCCCAATTAATCTTGCGTTCAGCATTTTTCAGGAGATTACTAAATCTTCGCTGAACAATATTTAATTCTTGGTTTTCTCCCTGAAAAAAAGCTATCGATTCAGCGTGATTACGAACATGAGTAAGAGAATAACTATATTCAGCTTTAAGTTCAAGTTCTTCTTGATTAATATTATTCAATTCTTGAGTGAAGTAAATAGCAATCAAATTGCCTATGATTGTATAAACAAGCATAACAACAGCGATCTGTTGGGAAATTGACCAGACAATTACTAAAAAGGTCGTCATCTCCAACACTTTTTCCAGGAAAGTAGCTGAAAAACTTAGAGCATTACTAGTAACAGGTTCAATTTCTTGTGATAGACGTTGATCTGGGTTATCAAGATCGGATTTAAAATTGATTCTATAATAAGCACGATTACTCAAATATTTTGAGAGTATGCGATTATTTAGCCATTGATACCAATCAAGAGCGATTCTTTTTCTGACAAATTTAGAAAACCCTACCAAGAAAGTTACGCAGATCAAACTAACGCCATAAATCGATAATATTTTAATAAACTTAGTAATATCTTTCTCTTCAATGATCACATTCACCAAATAGTTACTAATAAAGGTATTGAAGGCAGTTACACCCACGAGCGCGATAATTAATAAGATTAGGAGAACGAGCATTCCCCATGCGCGAATCACATCTGAGAATGCTCTACCCCCTGGCTCTGTTGGATACCAATAAGGACCTGCGATCGCTCTGACATTCTCCCAAAATTGATTAAAAGTCGAACGATCATTCGTTATGGGTTGATCATGAAAAACTTGGGTTGGCATATTCTAAAAATAAACTAATCGTTCGTTTATAATTAACGCTTCTGTAGATAGATATAAACCTGAACTTATAACTATCCTGAATTATGGGGAATAAATCACTGGCTATACTTATTTGTCCTTATTTTTCTTAACTCATCAAAAAATGGACGAGCCGGGAATGATTAATTATTGAAAATGTTGAATTAATGGAACTCAGTTGAGTGCGATCGCATCTATTTTGTTACGTAATTTACAAAAAATTTCTGGATTATTTGGACTTGGAAAACGACAACCTACATCTATAACTGTTATAGATTCCATATTATTTTTCCTCAATTAAAAAATTCAAATGTTCTTGCCTAAAGAACATTTGAATGTAGATCAAAATATCTGATTTAACAGGCAATAGATTCAGAAAACTGTTGAAATGCCTTAGTATTTTTTTCTAGTGCCTTGTTGATCGAACCTGATTCAGCCATGATCCGCATTTCGCGGTTGATTGGCCACAAATATTCGAGACCGCTGGTTAACTGACGAATATTTTTCAGTAGGCGTTGATGATACTTGAAATTCTGATGAAAACCTTCATGTTCTTGACAGAAGCACTTTTCCATCCATTGAAGAGCTTCTTGTTCCGACATATCAAAGACACGAGAGCGCAGTAGCTTATAAGTGAATGGCATGAAATTAATATCAGGTCGGAAAACAGCTACTAGCGCCCCAGAAATTCCATTCACAAAGCCAGTTTGCATCATATAAACTAATAGGTTAGCAATCAATTGTTCATATGCCGTCGGTTTGGGAAAGTCTTTGTAAATATCTCGAGCTAGGAGTTGGGAAGTTGTGGTGTGGAAAGATTCATCTAAAAGATGATAATAGGAAACAGCCGTTGGGGTGGGTATGAACTCGTCTTTTCTTTCTAAATCTTTAAAGTAGTCGTAATAGCCGTGTTCAAAATTCTTCAGATACATATTGCCTGAGTAGCGATAAAAGTAATGCTGGCAGGCTAAGAAAGGCGTACTTCCCCAATTTAAATTAAAAAACTGTAGCAAAGGTCGAGGAATTGCTACACCAAAATAACCCTTAGTAAAAGCTGGGATCAATTTACCGTTGTTCTCTAATTCCTGCAAATATGAGGAATAAGAATAGGTTTTGGTTTGACTTTTGAGCATCATCTGGGTGACGGAGCGTAAAGTCTTGTATTGTGACTCTGAAAAAGGTGAGCTAGCCCAGTTTAAGTTAAAAACCTGTTGCACAGATGCCGGAACTAATGACTTGGTAGGTAACTTTTGCGTCGTGCTAGAGGTTTTCTTCGGGTTGTTACCCAGCAATGCTTTGCCTAATAAAGCAATTTTTGTTTTGTAGGCGATTGTGTGAAAAGCATGAATATGGGAATGTTCCTGATCAGTCTCGTGGAGCAGAGATAAGCAGAGTGTTTCGTAATCGCCAAAGTGAGAAAAAACGCCAGCCGTAACTTGGTTGTATTGAACTGTACTCGCTTCACTAGCAGCAACTTGGTCATACTCAGCAGCCCAATACAGGTGATTAAGAGCTAGTTTTTGTGAAGGGGAAGCCTCGTCATAAAGTGGAGTGCCGTAAAGGACTGATAAACCAGGTTCACTCCAATAATGAGCGCTATTGCTGGCGTAATCAAAGTTATCGTCCAACTCTTTAATCTTTTCCGTGTAATTAGACGCTAGGTTGTTCCGATAATTGATGTCATTTACCTTACGGTGCTTCTCTCGCTGTGCATTATTATCGAAGCTGAAAGGTTGTTTTTTTTGTTCAAATTTTTTAGTGGAATCTACCATTTTTTTTTGCAAATAAAAGTTAACACCAAGATAATCAATTCTCAACAATTAAAAATTTTTCTTTTTTGATTTTTAATTGTTGAGTTTAAGCACTTCTACTTATGGACGGAGAGCCTTTAAGTTTATCAGTTTTGTAAGCCTCAAGCTCAGACCGAACCTACATACCGTGCCAAACTATTAATAGTAGGGTAATCATAGGTTAGGGTTGGCTCAAACTTATACCCAAGCCAAACCGCTAAATCTTCTGCCATAGCAACTGTCATTACAGAATCCATACCGTATTCATCAAATGGAATCTTGGCATCAACCTCATCGGGCGCAACTTCTAGTATTTGTGCTAGGTAAGAGACTAACCAGTTTTGAATCTCATCTATAGAGTGTTGCTGATTCTCGCTTTTTGTTTGTGCTGTCATTTGAGGAATTTGCTCGTTTTGTGTTTTCATAATTAACTCCAGTGCTAGATAATCCAAAATTTAAGTTTGGAGAAAGACTAGTTTAAGGTGTACCGATTTGTGTAAGTTGCTTGCTATTGGCATCTAGCTTTTTTTGCCATTGTGAATGTCCATGTACTGAAGCTAATGCAGACAGCGTTCTATCCATAAACTTTGCCCGACAAGCACTGCGCTGAATCTTACCGCTGGAAGTTTTAGGAATACTTGCGGTATCGAGTAGGACTATTGCATGAACGTGTAACTCGTGTTCTTGCGTGACAGCTTTACGGATAGCTCTCGCTATCATCTCCACATCCAACTTCCGCCGCCAAGTGCGCTCTACCTCCTGGACGACTACTAAGCGCTCTTCACCGTTCACTTCTATTGTAAAAGTTGCCCCACAACTAGGTCGTAGTGCTGGGTGGCTCTGCGCCACTGTCCATTCAATATCTTGGGGATAATGGTTTTGACCCCGGAGAATGATCACATCTTTAAGTCGCCCTGTGATGAACAACTCGCCATCTTTCAAAAATCCTAAATCCCCTGTCCTCATAAACGGGCCTTCTTTGGTGTCTTTTAAATAAGCACCAAAGGTTTTCTTGGTTTCTTCAGTTCGCTGCCAATATCCTTGAGCAATGCTAGAACCAGAAACCCAAATTTCTCCAATTTCGTTTGGGGTACATTGGGTTAATAATTCGGGATGAACAATAATTACTTTGGTATCAATCCCAGGCTGTCCATGTCCTACGAGAGTCTGTAATTTCTCTTCGCTTTTGCCTTCTATTACCCGATTTTGTGCCAGTGCTTCTGCCTGAACTGTGTAAAAATTCGGTAATTTTTGTTTTTGCACGCCAGCTACTACTAAGGTCGCTTCTGCTAAACCGTAGCCAGGGCAAAAGGTGGTTAGGTCAAAACCGCAGGTTTTGAAGGCTTCGTTAAACCGTTTTATGGTGTCTGCTCTGACTGGTTCAGCACCATTTAAAGTCATGTGCCAGCTACTTAAATCGAGGGCGGCGCGTTCTTCGGGTGTGGTCTTGAGGACGCAAAGTTCGTAGGCAAAATTAGGAGCGCCACTATGAGTAGCTTTATAGCGAGAAATTGCCTGAAGCCATCGTATTGGTTTTTGAATAAAGGATACAGGAGCCATCATGTAGCAGGGAAACCCTTGATACAGAGGTTGGAGAACTCCGTAGATTAGTCCCATGTCATGGAAAACAGGCAGCCACGTTACCATGACGCTTTGTGAGTTGTACTCCCATATCTGTTGCGTATACTTGGAATTTTGCAGTAGGTTGCGATGACTGACCATTACACCCTTGGGCGTTCCCGTAGAACCAGAAGTGTACTGGAGAAAAGCTAGAGTATCCCTATCTATTTGCACTGGTTGCCAGTCTGAAGCCTCATCAATAGCGATGCTATCGGTAGCCAGCAATGGCATATCGGCAAACTCTGACTCTTGGGCAAATTGACTTTGGATCTGCGTGAGAGTAGAGTTAACGGTCAGTACTACTGTTGTTTGAGCATCTGATACGATCGCCCGCAGTCTAGATAGACTTTGGTTGCGCTTGGGTGGATAAACTGGAACCGCTACAACACCGGCATACAGACAGCCGAAGAAGGCAGCAATGAACTCTAGCCCTGGTGGATACAATAGCAGAACGCGTTCGCCAGCAGCTTTTAGAGACTGAAGACGAGCGGCGATCGCTCGTGCCTTTTGGTCTAGTTCTTGATAAGTCCAGCTGACTTCTTCAGTTTCTCCATCTTGCAGAAAAGTGTAAGCCCTTTGCTCTGGCTGAATTTGCGCTCTGTAGATTAGCAGTTCTACTAAAGTTGAAAATTTATCTAGAGGATTTTTTAAATTACCTAAACAAACATTCATAAGCTAATATTTTAGATACCTGTTTTAGAACAAATAATTGGATCTTTACTTAGAAATTTATATAATCAATATACTAATTTTCTTGCATCAATATACTACTCTCTTTAAAAACTTGAAAATACTACTCAATAATTTTAACTATTTTTTGTTTCTCAAACTCTGGGACATTAGTCCTACTTTCTACACTAAGTTGATTTTTTAGTTTGAGTTTTAGCTCCTCTTTAATAGCTAAATTTTTAATTTATTTTCACACCAATTTCATAGATAAATTTAGTTTCACTACGTTCTATAGCAATCCGATTTATTCCTGAATCACTCATAGAGATAGGGAATGGGGAATGGGGAATAGAGAATAGGGAAGAAGTAATAAAGGTGTACTAAGTTTTGTAAGCGCAAGCGCAGGCTACGCCAACAAAAATCAAATAGGAGTCCTATATATAAAATAAATGGCTTTAATAGCAAGTATTTACGATTTTGGATTAGCTTTCGTACTCATGGCTTTTTGCAATTTTTACTCAGTTAGCGGTTATAGCTTTTCCTAATTTATATATTGAAAAAATCTCGCTTTCTTTACGATAGATTTGCAAGAGTGAAATTTTAGTTAGTTATTAAACAAGTTTATTGAATTAAAAATCATCTGCTTAACTTGAACTTATTAATCATCTCAGCTTTATCAACAAAATGCAATAGTAGTAAAACAGTTAAGTGGACAGTTAAGACAGTTAAGTGGACAGTTAAAACAATTAAGTGGACAGTTAAAACAATTAAGTGGACAGTTAAGACAGTTAAGACAGTTAAGCAGGCAATTAAAATATTTAAAACAGTAAATAAAGAATAATTACTAACTGTAACGAGGCGAACGCATCTAAATATTGAAGATTGACGTTCGAGATGGTTTAAAAGCTGCCTTGATTTTTTCTGGGTCGTTTTTTTTTGAAAGTCTCTCAGGTCTTTGGCATAGTTGATGGTAGCCTAGCAGCGGTATCTGCGGTGGGCGTAGCCAACGCAACTCCATCAACAACATTAGGTAGTTCATCTTCTACAAGTCTTAGGCGGGGAAAGAAGTAGGCAATACAGGTTGCTGAAATCGTCAAGATTCCCATGATTACAAATAGAAGCCCTATACCACGACCTGTACCGACACCAATAATTTGTCCGATACTGCCTGCCAACAAACCATCAGTAGCCATTAAGGGTTCAAAAACTTTTTCTGCCAAAGGCCCGATCGTAATATAGCCTAGAGGTAGACCTGCGGCTTCGATCGCTCCTTTGATAGAAAAGACTCTACCCTGCACTAATGGTTCTACTTTAGACTGAAAAATAGCTTGCGTTGAACTAGCAATTATTGGTCTGATCAAGAAGAATAAGAAGACGCCAACAACAAAGACACCAACAGAAGGTTGCAAACCGGCAACGAGAAGAGACACACCCGTGAGGAGCATACAGCCGTATATCATATTTATATTACGCTGTAGACCTCCCCAAATACCAATCAGCAAGCCCCCGCTCAAAACAGCAACGCCAAAGAGCGAAAGAATAGTCCCCAAAACTGTGACGGGAGCGAAAGATAACACCAAGGGTATAGTGATAACCTGAACACCTCCTACAAGGAAAATGCTAAAAGCTGAGATGATTAACACTCCTAGCAGTCCTGGTCGAGCAACTAAATAGGTCAATCCATAAGTTGTTTCTTTGAGAAAAGAACTTTCCTCGATTGCAACAGCGGGAATACTGGCTTGAGGGAAGCGAAGCAGAAAGAGGATAGCAATACCCAAAAATACGGTGGTTAAGTGAAGCACAATAATCCCTTGGAGAGAAATGAGACTTAGCAGGACACCCCCTAAAGGTGGTGCTATGAGCCGCGCAGTGCCGTTCATGAAACTCAGCATTCCATTAGCACGACCAAGGTGCTGTTTTGGTACTAATAGAGTTATGGAAGCAATGAAAGCGGGTATCTGAAAAGCCACGAAGATAGCGCTGAAAGTATTGGCTAAATAAATGTGCCACACTTCCAATCGACCGCTGATAAATAAAGCGCCGAGCGCCACTGTTGCTAAAGTTGCAAATAAATCACTGAGAATCATTGTCCATCTACGATCCCACCGATCCACTAATAAACCAGCTATGGGTGCAAGCAAGATGAGTGGTAAAGTATTGGCAAGGGTAATAAAAGCAAATTGGGTAACAGAACCAGTATGTTCGTAAACCCAAACATCCAAAGCAAATGCGGTGATGCTGCTACCAATAGATGCAATGAGCTGTCCCACCCAAACAATGATGAACAGTTTCATCTCACGAAAAATAGTCAGTGGCGTTTTTTCTATACTTGCCAACATGATTAACTCCTATTAATTACGAATTACGAATTACGAATTACGAATTACGAATTATTCAGTCATCATTGCGTAATACTGCTGCGACAGCTTTTGGGCCTGATAATCCCAAGCAAACTTTTCAACCGCTCGCTGCTGTCCAGCTTCTCCCATTGCAATTCTGAGATTGTCATTTTCAAGAAGCCGCAGAATTGCTTCGGCTAAAGCCTCTGCATCCCCGCGTTCGACTAATAGCCCTGTTTTCTCATCCTCCACCAGTTCGGGGAAAGCACCCCCACGCGTGGCAATAACAGGTAATCCCATTGACATTGCCTCAACAATCGGCATCCCAAATGCCTCATTCCAAACAGATGGAAAAACAAATATATCTGCTTGCTGATAATACTCAAACAGCTCGAAATGGGGAACTTTTCCGAGAAAAAAAACTGAACTGGTTGTGGTAGAAGTAAGTCGATTTTGCAGATGCGATGGATAACTGCCTTGGTAATACGGAAGAAGATTTTGAATTTGAGGGTCTTCTCTATCCAGTGTGTACCACGGTACTAGTGCATTTTCTGAACCGATGAGTTTCATCTGTACTTGGGGATAATGAGACACTACTTTGTTAAAAGCATCAATTAAAACGTGTACACCCTTCTCTGGTGAAATTCTGCCCACAAAAAGGATTTGTTTAGTATCTTTTTTCTTGGCTTTTTTATTGTCCTTATCATTAACAACAGTAAAATGATGAATATCTGCGCCGTTGTAAATGGTTTGGCTTTTAACGTGAGGCAAGTATTTGCGAACTTGATTTGTCAGGTAATCGCTGCATCCAATTACCAAATCGACTGACTTAAGGCACTGTTCAACCATTACTGGATCGAACAACGGTAGAAAATCACTATGTATATGTAAGACAATTTTGGCTTGAGGATTATAGGCACGCATAAGCGGAACAAATTGAAAAACAATGTTCATGTGGATCACATCACATTGTTGCGCTTGAATATCCTGGGCGACTTGTCGGTAAAATTCACAGAAAAATAATTTAGATGCATAGAAAGGACGTTTAGGATTTGAGAGGTTCCAGCTATCAAGAGAGTTTAATGGCTCTAAAAATTTGTCGAACCATGAGTCTGGAATTCGGCGATAAATGATGCCATCTTCGTAGTATTGCAATTCTTGATGGGAGCCTTTTGAGCCATAGAATAAAACTTCATGGCCAGCACGGGCTAAACGTAGCGCTAATGCATAGGATACTAGGCGTATCCCTCCAGTTTTGGGTGGTTCAGCTAGGGTGACGGGGTAATCGAAGAAGGCGATTTTCATAATTAATTAGATGTATTTTTGGATAAAAGATAAATATAATAGTTTGTTATTCTGGTGTTTAAAATTAATATTTTGCTCACGCAAAGACGCAGAGGTGCAAAGAAGAGTTAGAGAGTTTTTATTGAAGTTAATATACAGGTTAAATGATTTTGTTTTATTGTGCAAAAATATCTGACAATAATTGGAGTTAGTTGTAAGTTTTAAGTTGAGAAATTGCTTATGAAAAACATTTGTTTACCATCCGGTCAAATGATGCCAGTATTGGGAATGGGGACTGCGGGACTGGGTGAAGCGATCGCTCAGCATGAAAATGAGATTGCAGCTTTGCGTCGCGGACTCGATTTGGGGATGACGTTGATTGATACGGCAGAAATTTACGGTGAGGGTGGGGCGGAAACGTTAATTGGCGAAGCGATCGCTAATTGTCGTTCATCAGTCTTTCTCGTTAGTAAGGTTGCTCCTCGTAATGCAACTCGGCTAGGGGCGATCGCCGCTTGTGAGAATAGTTTGCGACGGTTGCAGACAGATTACCTCGACCTTTATTTACTGCATTGGCGGGGGCCTGTACCGTTATCAGAAACGTTGGCAGCATTTGAGACGCTGAAACAATCTGGCAAAATTCGAGATTATGGCGTTGGCAATTTTGATGTTGAGGACATGGAAGAGGCTAGTGCTTTACCTGGAGGTGAAGCTATTGCGACAAATCAAGTCCCCTACAATTTGCAGCATCGTAACAGTGAGTGGAAGCTTTTACCGTGGTGTCGGCAAACAGGAATCCCGATAATGGCGCATTCGCCTTTGCTACAGGGCGAACTACTCAAACATCCCAAGTTGGAGGAAATTGCCCAACAGCGCGGGCGAAGAGTTGCACAAGTGGCGATCGCTTGGTTGTTGCATCAAGAGGTGATAGTCTTTCCCAAAGCTAGTAGTATCGCCCACGTTGAACAAAATCGAACTGCCCTCGATTTGGAGTTAAGTACAGAAGAACTGAGTGCTTTGGACGTTACTTTTCCCCCACCATCTAAACCTATTGCCCTGCTTGATAATTGGTAATTCCCCATTCCCCATTCCCCATTCCCCATTCCCCATTCCCTTTCATCGAGCATTGTTAAACCTTTTTGCTAAATCTTCAGTTTTTTGCTTGTAAAATTCCTTTGTGAGGATTGGCGGGTATTTAGGAGATTCGCCTGCATCTAAACAAGTCTCAATACAGGCAATCTCTGTATCATCACCAGGAGAGAGAAAGAAAGCTAAGGAGTATCTTTCTGGAAGACTACGGGCATTGGCTGGCATTAGTACCCGATGTTTGGTAGCACGGAGTTTATCGTTTGTCCATCGCTGCATGACATCTGCGATAAAGACTATCGGTGTGTTAGGGAGTGGGGGCGCAGCAATCCATTCTCCGGCATTGGTGCAGACCTCTAGCCCACCATTGTCATCCTGAAAGAGTAAGGAGAGGCTACCCCAGTCTGTATGTTCTTCAAAACGTGCTTCTCCGGGTTGCGGAGGTTCAGATACTTCATAGTAGCGATGCAAAAGCCCATAGTCTGCTTGCTGAGGATGGCGATCGCAAAAGTAAGATTCTGGTAAATTTAGGGCAATGGCGATCGCTTTGAGGATGCGATCGCCAGCGTCATGACAAGCTGTGAATAATTGCTGTACAGCATCACGAAAAACGGGATGGTTTGCGAGGTGTTGATGAACCTGCTGCGCCACAGGGGAATCTGCATCTATCTGTTCTGTTAAAACGGCTTCGCCGAATACGAAGGCCTCCCGAAAGTCACCGTTATATTTAGTGTAAAAGTATCCGAGAGCCGCGCCGTCTTTCCAGGCGAGCTGTCTTTTTTCTGCCTCTGGTAGCGCAAAAAAGCCATTAGCATTGTCAAAGGCTTGGTCAATTGCATTTTGGGGAACACAATTTTTCAGGTAAAAACAGCCAACCTCTTGAATTGCTTGTAATAGTTGGTCAGCAGTAAACTGATGGAAATCAAGGATGGGAATCTGCGTCGAAATCGCAGGCTGTTGTTCAAGTTCTTTAATGGAGTTCATAAGTTAAAAGCCGTTGGATTTCTTGCTGTCTTAAGTACGAATTATATGATGTCCGGGCAATTCATAATACCTAGAACCCCACCCCACCAAAGCTGCGCTTGAGCTACCCTCCCCGCAGGCGGCTACGGTGTACACACAAGTCTTCTAACATTGTTCCATAAACTTTTGATCCCCCCAACCCCCCTTTTTAAGGCTACGGTGTATACACAAGTCTTATTTCCCTTGGGATCTCGGAATTACCCCCCTTAATCCCCCCTTATCAAGGGGGGAAATTAGAAATCCTATTCCCTCCCCTTAACAAGGGGAGGGTTAGGGTGGGGTGATTCGAGGGATTATGATGCAATTCGAGTACTTGTGTATA
>Ga0209906_100269_pt1 | contig 36286 bp, 34 predicted proteins | sample FECB24metaG_FD_188303 | JGI IMG/M metagenome (GOLD analysis project Ga0209906, IMG submission 188303) | Cyanobacterial communities from the Joint Genome Institute, California, USA from Joint Genome Institute, California, USA - FECB-24 metaG... ... | reverse complement strand
GCCCTTCGTGTATCGCAGCACCGTTTCCGATTGCAGCAGATGAGGGATTGATGCCGGCCACACCAGCCTACCGCCGCGTGCTCCTCAAAGCGTCTGGCGAGGCCCTGATGGGCGAGCAGGGCTTCGGGATCGACGTTTCCGTGGCCGACCGGATTGCCTCCGATATCGCAGAGGCGCGCGCCATGGGCGTGGAGGTCGGCGTCGTCATCGGCGGCGGCAACATCTTTCGCGGCCTGGCGGTAGCCTCCAAGGGCGGGGACCGGGTCACCGGCGACCACATGGGCATGCTCGCCACTGTCATCAATTCGCTCGCGCTGCGCACCTCGCTGGTCAAGATCGGCGTCGATGCGGTGGTGCTGTCGGCAATCGCGATGCCGGAACTGTGCGAGAGCTTCTCGCAGCGCCAGGCGACCGCCTATATGAATGCCGGCAAGGTGGTGATCTTCGCTGGCGGCACCGGCAACCCGTTCTTCACGACGGATTCGGCCGCGGCGCTGCGCGCTGCCGAGATTGGTGCGGACGCACTGTTCAAGGGCACGCAGGTAGACGGGATCTATTCGGCCGACCCGAAGAAGGACCCTCACGCCACCCGTTACGAGCGCATTACCCATCGCGAGGTGCTGAGCCAGGGGCTGGCCGTGATGGACACGGCGGCAATCGCTCTTGCGCGCGAGAACAACATTCCGATAATCGTCTACTCGATTCATGAAAAAGGTGGCTTCGGCGCGATTCTCCGGGGCGAGGGGCGCTGCACAGTCGTCGCGGACGCCTGATGCGGCAACTGGCCACCAGGACAATACGGGGAGAAAGACATGGCTGACGGAGCGGACTTCAGGGACCTTCAGCGTCGCATGGACGGTGCGATCAGTGCCTACAAGAATGATCTTGCATCGCTCAGGACGGGCCGCGCCTCGTCGAACTTGCTCGATCCGATCATGGTCATGGCCTACGGCTCGCTGACGCCAATCAACCAGGTCGCCTCGGTCAGCGTGCCTGAGCCGCGCATGATCACCGTCAGCGTCTGGGACAAGACGGTCGTGGGCGCGGTGGACCGGGCCATCCGCGAATCCAATCTCGGCTTCAACCCGATCATGGACGGCACGACGCTGCGCATCCCCTTGCCGGAACTCAACGAGCAGCGGCGCAAGGAACTGGTCAAGATCGCGCATCAATATGCCGAATCCGCCCGTGTCGCGGCCCGCCATGTGCGGCGCGACGGCATGGACACGCTGAAGAAGGCCGAGAAGGACAGCTCGATCAGCCAGGACGACCTGCGCGTCGGCAACGACCGCGTGCAGAAGATGACGGATGACACAATCTCGATGATCGACAGCCTTCTCGTCGAGAAGGAAGCCGAGATCATGCAAGTCTAGCGCCCACACGGCGCGAATGCCGGATCATGCCGAGGACGCCTGCTGTGAAGCCTGAGCACATCGCGATCATCATGGACGGCAATGGTCGCTGGGCAAAGGCGAGGGGGTTGCCGCGCGCTGCGGGGCACAGGGCAGGGGTCGAGGCGCTGCGGCAGGCTGTCCGCAACGCGGCCGATCTCGACATCAAGTGGATGACTGTCTACGCGTTCTCTTCCGAGAACTGGTCGCGCCCCAAGTCCGAGGTCACCGACCTCATGGGCCTGCTGAAACTGTTCATCCGGCGGGATCTCGCCGAATTGCACCAGAACGGCGTCAGGGTTCGCATCATCGGCGAACGCTCCGGCCTGCAGAAGGACATCCGCAGCCTCCTCGAGGAGGCCGAGCACCTGACGGTCGACAACCAGTCGCTGACCCTCGTAATTGCGTTCAACTACGGCGCCAGGGATGAGATCGCCCGCGCGGCGCGCAAGGTGGCGGAACAGGTTGCTGCGGGTCGGATGAAGGCCGAGGACATCACTCCCGAAGCCTTCGGCGCCTTTCTCGACACGATGGATGTCCCCGACCCGGACCTGATCATCCGCACCGGCGGCGAGGAGCGATTGTCGAATTTCCTGCTGTGGCAGGCGGCCTATGCGGAGCTGATCTTCCTGCCCTGTTTCTGGCCGGATTTCGGCATGGCACAGATGACCGAGGCGATTTCGAGCTTTGCCGGTCGCGAACGGCGGTTTGGTGGCATATCCGCTCAAGGCGTAGCGTCGTGAGCCTTATCCGGCAGATGTTGGCGCTGCGATGAGCAATCTTCAGCTCAGGATCGTTTCTGGCGTCATCCTGGCGATCCTCGTCCTTGGCCTGACCTGGCTCGGCGGCTGGCCGTTCCGCCTGCTTGCCGCGCTGATTGGCGCGTTGATCTTCCACGAATGGACGAGCGTGTCCGGCCTGCTGGGGCGGGATCGACCATTGTTCGGCGCCGAGTGGCTGCTGGTCGCGATCGCGCTCGCAGCGCTGGTTGCCGGCGTCGAAGGACCGCTGATGGTCATCCTCGCGGTGGTTCCGACGCTGTTCATTGCGGCGACCAGTCTTGTCCGGCCGCTTGGTGGCCTGGCTGCTCTCGGCATGGCCTATGCGCTGTTGCCGGCGGTCTCGCTGGCTTTCCTGCGCGGCGACACCGTTTCAGGCCTCATCGCGATCCTCTATCTGTTCGCAGTGGTGTGGGCGACGGACATCCTGGCATATTTCGTTGGCCGCGCCATTGGCGGGCCGAAGCTTGCGCCATCCATCTCGCCGGGAAAGACCTGGAGCGGCGCCGTGGGCGGCGCGGTGGCCGCGATTATCGCGGGTTTTGCCGTGGCGCTTGCCGCCGGACATCCGCAGCCGATCCTGATGGCGGCGCTGGCATTGCCACTGTCGATTCTCTCCCAGGCGGGTGACTTGTTTGAGTCGGGCTTCAAGCGCCGTTACGGCGCGAAGGATTCCGGCAATCTCATCCCCGGCCATGGCGGCGTCATGGATCGGGTCGACGGGCTTGTGGCGGCGGCGCTCGCCCTGTATCTCGCGGGCTGGGCGATCGCTGGACCGGCGATGCCGTCGGCCGGTCTCTTCCCTGGCTAGTTTCGGGCAAGCCTCGCCACGGAATTGCCCTGTTTCAACTCGCAAGGTCCCGCGGCGCTGAGCGTCCGCACAATTCAGGACATCTCATTTGGGTGACATTCTCAATTCGATCATTGGCACGGACGGGCTGATCCTTGGCACGATCGTGCCATTCCTCTTCGTGCTGACGATCGTCGTTTTCGTGCATGAGATGGGCCACTATCTCGTCGGCCGCTGGTGCGGCATCGGTGTGAAGGCTTTCTCCATCGGCTTCGGTCCCGAGCTCTTGGGCTTCGACGACCGCCATGGAACGCGTTGGAAACTCTCGGCTATTCCGCTCGGCGGCTATGTGAAATTCACCGGCGACATGAATGCCACGTCGACCCCGGACCCCGATGAAATGGCGGCGCTGACCGATGCGGAGCGCAAGGTAGCGTTCCACACGCAACCGGTCTGGAAGCGCGCGGCGACCGTGGTTGCCGGTCCGCTGTTCAATTTCCTGCTGACGATCGCAGTGTTTTCGATCCTGTTTGGCACCTACGGCCGACCGGTGACCGAGCCGATCGTCGCCGAGGTGGTCGCCGGAAGCGCCGCCGAAGCCGGCGGCTTCCTGCCCGGCGACCGGTTCGTGTCCGTTGACGGGAGCCGCGTCGAGACATTCGGCGACGTGCAGCGCTACGTCTCAGGTCGAACGGACGATTCGCTGGTTTTCGTAATGCTGCGGGACGGCAAGGAAGTGTCGCTGACCGCTACGCCCAAGCTGACCGAACAGAAGGATGCGCTGGGTAATACGATCAAGGTCGGCGTCATCGGCGTCGTCACCAACCAGGATGTGGGGCAGGGACGGGTCGTCCACTACGGGCCGCTCGAAGCGGTCGGCGAGGCTGTTTCCGAAACCGGATCGATCATCGCGCGGACGGGGCAATTCCTGAAACGCTTCGCGTTTGGCCGCGAGGACAAATGCCAGCTCGGCGGTCCGGTGAAGATCGCCAAGATGTCGGGCCAGGCGGCGCAGTTGGGCTTTCTGTGGCTCGTGCAGCTCGTTGCACTGCTCTCCGTCGGCATCGGTTTCCTCAACCTCCTCCCGATTCCGCCGCTCGATGGCGGGCATCTGATGTTCTACGCGATCGAGGCAGTGATGCGCCGGCCGGTATCGGAGCGGGCGATGGATGCGGTCTACCGAATCGGTCTTTTCGCGGTCCTGCTGTTCATGGCCTTTGTGGTCTGGAACGACGTGTTCGCATGCTGAAAACTGTTGAAATTCAGTGCTTGTTTACCATGCGCGGGGATAGGCGTGACGCGAAAGCCACGCCTCGCGGGCTTCGTAAACACAAATTAACCAGAAGCCTTGCGTGTAGGGAAAATCCGGCTATTACGGTAGGCGGTATCACCGTCACGTCCGGTTTCTCGCCGTGGGGACTACGAGAACAAGGTAAGAAAGCCCGATGAAGGCAACTAAAAGACTGATGGGCGCGGCATCCGCGGTAGCCCTTTCGACCGGATTGGTCGTGTCCGGTTCGTTTGCGGTGCAGATGGCGTCGATGGTGGCGGCGCAAGCTGCGGTCGTCAGCAGCGTCTCCGTTCAGGGCAACCAGCGCGTCGATGTCGAGACGATTCGCAGCTATGTCGGCATTCAGCCGGGCAAGACCTTTTCCGCTGGCGACATCGACGAGGCCGTGAAGCGCCTCTTCGCGACAGGCCTGTTCTCCGATGTGCGCGTGACCCAGTCGGGCGGCACGCTCGTTGTGGTCGTTGAGGAATATCCGGTCGTCAATCAGGTCCTGTTCCAGGGCAACAAGAAGAAGAAGGACGCGGATCTCGCGCGCATTGTGCAGCTGAAGCCCCGCGGCACCTTCTCGCAGGCGCAGCTCGATGCTGACGCCGAAGCCATCCGCACGGCCTACAGCCAAATCGGCCGCGACGACGCGATCGTCGAAGCGCAGATCATGGATTTGGGCGAAAGCCGCGTGAACGTGGTGTTCAACATCACCGAAGGCGGCCGCACCAAGATCAATGCCGTGAACTTCGTCGGCAACAATGCCTTCGGCGATCGGCGTCTGTCGGATGTGATCTCGACCAAGCGGTCGAACCTTTTGTCGTTCCTGTTCCGTGACGACATCTATGACGAGAACCGCCTGCGCGCCGACGAAGAGACGCTGCGCCGGTTCTACTACGATCGCGGCTATGCCGATTTCCGCGTCATCTCCTCGTCTGCGGAACTCGACGAGACGAACAACGAATACAATGTGTCCTTCACCGTCGAGGAAGGCGAGCGCTATGAATTCGGCGACGTCACCATCGAAAGCTCGATTGACGGTGTTGATTCGACGTCGCTGAACTCGGCCATCGAGACGCGTACGGGCGATGTCTACAGCGCCAAGAACGTCGAGGACACGATCATCAACCTGACAGAGCGCGTCGCTGGCTCAGGCTATGCGTTCGCGCAGGTCACGCCGCGCGGCGACCGCAATTTCGAGACGCGCACGATCTCGGTTGTCTATACGATCGACCAAGGCCCACGCACCTATGTCGAGCGGATCGAGATCCGCGGCAATGCCCGGACGCGTGACTATGTCATTCGTCGCGAATTCGACGTGAGCGAAGGCGACGCTTTCAACCAGGTGCTGATCCAGCGCGCGAAGCGCAGGCTCGAGCGGCTTGATTTCTTTGAAACCGTCAACATTGCAACGGCCCCTGGCTCCGAGCCGGATCAGGTCGTTCTGGTGGTCGACGTTGTGGAGAAGTCCACTGGTGAGTTCTCCGTCGGCGGCGGCTATGCGACGGGCGGCGCGAGCCCTGGGTTCTCGGTCGAAGGGTCAGTCAGCGAGCGCAATTTCCTTGGCCGTGGCCAGTTCATCCGGCTTTCTGCTGGCGGCGGTGAGGACACGCGCAACTTCTCCCTTTCGTTCACGGAGCCTTACTTCTTAGGCCGCCGGATTGCTGCTGGGTTCGATGTTTACAGATCGACGCAGCAATATACCCAATACAAGACCGAGCTTACCGGCGCTACGGTACGCTTTGGTTTGCCGATCACCGAGAATTTGACGACAACGCTGGCGTATAATCTGACCTCCGAGGAATATGAGTATTCAGGTGCCTGCGTGCCGCCACCTGGTGGAACCGCGTCACCCTGCGTTATTTCCCCGGCCATCATTGATGGTATTGCGGTCAGCCCCTGGGTGAAGTCCTCCGTCAGCGCGGCATTGCAGTACAATTCGATCGACGACATGAAGAACCCGCATAGCGGCATCTTGGCCAACCTGACCGGAGAGTTTGCGGGACTTGGCGGGGATGCAAGCTGGGCGAAAGTGACGGCGCGCGGGGCATACTATCGCACATTGTCTGAGGAGCAGGACATTGTCGGCCTGCTGACGGTCGGCGGTGGTCATATCGAAGCGATAAGCAACGATCTGCGCGTGTTCGATCAGTTTAAGACGAGCGATCGGATCATCCGTGGCTTCGCCTACAACGGCATGGGTCCGGTGGATACGGGCGGCAACCCTGCAACACGAAACGACAACTACCATCTGGGTGGCACCACTTATCTGCACGCATCCGCCGAGGCCCAGTTCCCTATGCCGGCTCTTCCACCGAGCCTCGGCGTAAAGGGCGCTGTGTTTGCTGATGCCGCTACATTGTTTGGCGTTGATCGGGGCGTATCGAGTAGTGTCCCGGCTGCAAACCAGGCTTCGTTCGACATGAACTGGCGCGCTTCGGTCGGCGTCGGTGTGATCTGGGCGTCTCCGTTCGGTCCGATCCGGATCGACTATGCGATACCGGTGCTGAAGGAAAGCACCGACGTCGTGCAGAATATCAATTTCGGCATCGCTTCGAAGTTCTAGTACCAAACCGGAGTTGTCTTCCGGGCGACAAGGCCCGGAAGAAAAGGCTTTCATGACCGATCCGGTGTTTTTCTCGCCAGTTCGCCGGATCGATGCGGCGACAGCAGCTGAGTTGTGCGGTGCCACAGTAGCCGATTCCGCTCATTCAACAGTCGAGATCACTGGAATCGCGTCCGCCGATCAGGGCGGAGCAGGTGATCTGGTCTTTCTCGAAGGGCGTCGCGGCGTTGGACTGTTGGCTGGCCTCAAGGCTGGTGCGGTGCTCTGCAGCCAGGACATGGCATCGTCGATTCCGGCCGGCATTGCCGTGCTGGTGACGCCGCAGCCGCAGCGGTCTTTCGCGCTCATCGCCCGAGCTTTGTTTCCCGATGCTACGTTTCCCGGCGCCTGGACGGCCACGACCGGGATTTCGCCTGGGGCGTACGTCGCCCCGGACGCGCAGATTGAGCCTGGCGCCATCATCGAGCCGGGAGCGGTGATCGGACCTCTTGCGACCATCGGAGCCGGTGCAGTCATCTCACCCAATGCGGTCATCGGCAAATCCTGCCAGATCGGGCGAAAGACCTATGTCGGCCCTGGTGCGACCATCCAGGCCGCACTTGTGGGCGACCGTGTTATTATCCACGCAGGCGTCCGGATCGGCACGGACGGTTTTGGCTTCGTCCCCGGCAAGGCCGGTCTGGAAAAGGTCCCGCAGATCGGGCGGGTGATCATCCAGGACAATGTCGAAATCGGCGCGAACACGACGATCGACCGTGGTGCGCTGGGCGATACGGTGATCGGCGACGGCACCAAGATCGACAATCTCGTGCAGATCGGCCACAACGTGCAGATCGGGCGTAGCTGCGCGATTGCCGCGCATTGCGGCATATCGGGGTCGGTGACGATCGGTGATTTCGTCATGCTGGGAGGCCGCGTCGGCATCGGCGATCACGTGTCGATTGGCAGCGGCGCACAGCTTGCAGCGGGAAGCGGCTTGATGCATGACGTTCCAGCCGGTGAGCGCTGGGGCGGATCGCCGGCGCAGCCCATCAAAGGCTGGCTGCGCGAGGTGTCGCTGCTGCGCGGGATGGTCCGGAACAAGACCGGGAAGAAGGATAGCAATGGCTGAGGCGGGCGCACTCGAATCGATGGACATCGGGCGGCTTCTGCAGCTCCTGCCGCACCGCTATCCATTCTTGCTCATCGACAAGATCATTGACATCGACGGCGACCGTTCTGCGACGGGCATCAAGAACGTCACCATGAATGAACCGCATTTTCAGGGCCATTTTCCCGAGCGACCGGTGATGCCTGGCGTGCTGATCGTCGAGGCGATGGCGCAGACTGCAGGCGCGATCTGCCTGCACAGCCTCGACAGCAAGAAGCCCTCGATCGTCTATTTCCTCACCATCGACAACGCCAAGTTCCGCCGCCCGGTTGTTCCTGGCGACCGGCTGGAATTGCGGGTTGTGAAGGAAAAGCAGCGCGGCAACATCTGGCGCTTCGCTTGCGAAGGCGTGGTCGATGGCGTCAAGGTCGCAGAGGCAGTCATTTCGGCGATGATGACGCCGATTGTCGAGGCAGGGGCGTAACAGTGGCTTTGCAAGGCGTGGCAATCCATCCTTCGGCGGTGGTGGAGGAGGGCGCGAAGCTTGGCGCCGGCGTCCGGATCGGACCATTCTGTCACGTCGGATCGAACGTCGTCCTGGGCGACAATGTCGAGCTCATCAGCCATGTATCAGTGACCGGTTTCACGACGATCGGCGACAATTGCAAGGTGTTTCCGCAGGCGGTCCTCGGCATGCCGCCGCAGAACAACAAGCACAAGGGCGGCCCGACCAAGCTGACGATCGGGGCCAATTGCACGATCCGCGAAGGCGTGACGATGCATTGCGGCAGCGATTCCAGCCTCGGCGAGACAACGGTCGGCAACAATTGCAACCTGCTCGCCTATGTTCACATCGCGCATGACTGTGTCATCGGCAACAATGTCACCATGGCCAATCTGGCGACGTTGGGTGGTCACGTCGTCGTCGGCGACTTCGCCAATATTGGCGGCATGTCGGCCGTTCACCAGATGACCCGGGTAGGGCACCATGCCTTCATCGGCGGGATGACCGGCGTGTTCGCGGACCTCATTCCTTATGGCATGGCGGTCGGTGAACGCGCAGGGTTGCGCGGCCTCAACATCATCGGCATGAAGCGGTCTGGCCTGTCGCGTCCGGAAATCCATGCCATGCGCAATGCATTCAAGATGATCTTCGATTCGGCCGCGCCGATGCGCGAAAACCTCGACGCGGCGGCGGCCAAATACGCTGAGTTCGCGACGGTCCGCGATGTCGTCGAGTTCATGAGCTACCGGGGCAAGCGCGCCTATCTCACCCCCCGCCATGGACACGCCGTCGCAGACGACGACAATGACGACGATTGAACGATCTCGTCCCTTCGTTCCGCGGAGCGGCGAACGGGTCGCGATTGCTGCCGGCAGCGGAAAACTGCCAATCGAGATTGCCGGCGCACTTGCCGCCAGCAACCACCGGCCATTCGTGGTGCTGATCGAGGGCGAGGCCGATCCGGCGTCGCCGCTGGCGTCTTACGATCACTGGCTCATGCCGCTGGAGCAGGTCGGGCAGTTCGTTGCAAAACTCCGCGCCCATGGCGTGACGCATCTCGTCATGGCCGGCGGCATTGCGCGCCGACCCGACTGGCGGGCGCTACGCCCCAGCCTCGGGCTCTTCCGGATCTTGCGGCCAGTCATCGCGTCGCTAGCGCGTGGCGACGACAATCTGCTCAAGGCGCTGATCCGCTATTTCGAGAGCGAGGGTTTCAAGATCGTCGGCGCGCACGAGATCCTGCCGGACCTGCTTGCCGCACGCGGGGTCATGACCAAGGTTACGCCCAATGCCAAGGATCGGGCCGACCTTCATGCCGCTGCCGTTGCAGCCAGAACCATCGGCGCGCTCGACATCGGCCAAGCGGCAGTCGCGATCGGGGGGCGGGCGGTCGCGCTGGAGGGCGTTGAAGGCACCGACGGGCTGCTGGCGCGCACGCGTGACCTGAGATCGAACGGACGGATCGCTGGCATTGCTCGGGGCGTGCTGGTGAAATGCGCCAAGCCCGGCCAGGAACTGCGCGCCGACCTGCCGACGATCGGGCCGGCGACGGTAACGATGGCGCATGCTGCCGGGCTTGCAGGGATTGGCGTCGAGGCCGACCGATCGATCATCCTCGACCACGGCGCAGTGGTTGCCCGCGCGGACGAACTCGGCCTGTTCGTTGTCGGCCTTTCCGACCAAGACTACGTACAATGAGCCGCGCGCCGCTCAGGATTGCGATCGTGGCCGGCGAAGAGTCGGGCGATCTGCTTGGCGCCGACATCGTCAAGGCGCTGCGCGCTGCCTCCGGTCGCGACGTCCAACTGAGCGGTGTCGGCGGTCGGCACCTGCAGGATGAGGGATTGCAATCGCTGTTCAACAGCTCCGACATTGCGCTGATGGGCATTGCCGCTGTCGTGCGCGACCTGCCGCGCCTGATCCGGCGCATCGGACAGACCGCGGAGGCCATTGTCGCGGCCAAACCCGATTGCCTGATCACCATCGACAGCCCGGATTTTTCTCTGCGGGTGGCGAAGAAGGTTCGCGCGGCCGATCCAACCATTCCGATCGTGCATTACATCTGCCCGAGCGTCTGGGCGTGGCGTCCGGGCAGGGCTCAGGCCATGAAGCCCCATGTCGACCATATCCTCTGTATTCTGCCGTTCGAACCCGACGAGCTGAAGCGGCTCGGCGGGCCACCGGGCACATTCGTCGGTCATCGTCTTGCCACCGATTCCGGACTGCGCGGTGCGGCAGCCGCGCAGTCAACGCCACGCGACCTGGCCACTGACCGCGAGAAGACCCTGCTCATCCTGCCGGGTTCGCGCGGCGCCGAACTTTCCAGCCTGATCGGGCCTTTCGGCCAGACGGTCGATGCGCTTCGGGCGCGCGGAAACCGGCTGCGGCTTGTCCTGCCGACCTTGCCGCGCCTGCGCGAGCGGGTCGTGGCGGCGGTGAAGGACTGGGAGCAGAAACCGGAGATCATCGTCGACGCGGGCGACAAATGGCGCGCCTATGCCACGGCCGATGCGGCGCTGATTGCGTCGGGCACCGTGTCTCTGGAGCTGGCGCTGGCCGGCGTGCCGATGATTTCCTGTTACAAGCTCGACTGGCTGTCGCGCCAGTTCGAAGGGCTGATCACCTCATGGTCAGGCCTGTTGCCGAACCTGATCGCCGACCGGCCGGTCGCGCCTGAATTCTACAACCGTTATGTCCAGCCGCAGCATCTGGCCCGGCTGCTGGAGCAGCTCTTCGGGGACACGTCGCTGCGCGCGTGGCAGAAGGATGGTTTTGCGGAAGTGGCGCGCCGTATGGCGACGGATCGTCCTTCGGGAGAAATCGCCGCCGACGTGGTGTTGTCGCATATCCAACAGAAAACGGGCGCCTGAGCGCCCGTTTCTTTAATTCCGTCGAGTCGATCAGCGCTTGGCGATCGCCACGTAGTCCCGCGGCGGAGCGCCGGTGTAGAGCTGGCGCGGGCGGCCGATCTTCTGCATCGGGTCCTCGATCATTTCCTTCCACTGGGCAATCCAGCCGACCGTGCGGGCGACGGCGAACAGAACCGTGAACATGGTGGTGGGGAAGCCGAGCGCCTTCAGCGTGATGCCGGAATAGAAGTCGATGTTCGGGTAGAGCTTCTTCTCGATGAAATATTCGTCGGTCAACGCGATCTTCTCGAGCTCCATCGCAACGTCGAGCAGCGGATCGTCCTTGATGCCGAGTTCGCCGAGAACCTCGTGCGTGGTCTTCTGCATGATCTTGGCGCGCGGGTCGTAGTTCTTGTAGACGCGATGGCCGAAGCCCATCAGGCGGAACGGATCGTTCTTGTCCTTGGCGCGCGCGATGAACTCCGGGATGCGGTCGACGGTGCCGATCTCGGCCAGCATGTTGAGCGCTGCCTCGTTGGCGCCGCCATGCGCCGGGCCCCAGAGGCAGGCGATGCCAGCTGCAATGCACGCGAAAGGGTTAGCGCCCGACGACCCGGCGAGCCGCACGGTCGAGGTCGATGCGTTCTGCTCATGGTCGGCGTGCAGGATGAAGATGCGTTCCATGGCGCGGGAGAGCACCGGGTTGACCTTGTAGTCCTCGCAGGGAACCGCAAAGCACATGTGCAGGAAGTTCGCCGCGTAGTTCAGGTCGTTCTTCGGGTAAACGAAGGGCTGGCCGATGTGGTATTTGTAGGCCATCGCAGCGATCGTCGGCATCTTGGCGATCAGCCGGATCGACGCGATCATGCGCTGCGTCGGGTCGGCGATATCGGTCGAGTCATGGTAGAAGGCCGACAGCGCGCCGACGACGCCGCACATGACGGCCATCGGATGCGCATCGCGGCGGAAGCCGCGGAAGAACCAGGCCATCTGCTCGTGAACCATGGTGTGCAGCGTCACACGGCGGTCGAAATCGTCCTTCTGCGCCTTGGTCGGCAGTTCGCCGTAGAGCAGCAGGTAGCAGACTTCGAGGAAATCGCCGTGCTCGGCGAGCTGGTCGATCGGATAGCCGCGGTGCAGCAGAACGCCTTCATCACCGTCGATGAAGGTGATCTCCGATTCGCAGGAGGCCGTCGAGGTGAAGCCGGGATCGTAGGTGAACGCGCCGGTCTTGCTGAACAGGGCGCCGATATCGATCACGTCCGGCCCGACGGAACCGCTGCGAACTTTCAGGTCGAGGGATTTGCCACCAAATTCGAGTTTTGCAGATTTATCCGTCATAGCAACTCCCTTCAGATGCTTTAAAGCGTCTTTGTCAGCGATTGTGCGGCGCGAAACGAATGTCCGGCCAGTGGATAATGCCCGGCATGTGCTATCGTATTTACGACAGGGTGCCAAGTTGACCGTTTGCCTGATGCTGCGATGCAAAACCCAAGCGGTCCAGCGTTTTTTCGGGCGCTGCAGTAATTTCGTTGGCTCAGGCGGGCATGCCGTGACGTGACCAGACGGCGGCGATTCCAGGCGTCGCGGCGACGCGGCGATAGAGCGCTCCGAGGTTCGGATGACGGGCGAAGAAGCTGTCCAGATCCTCGATCCAGCTGATCAGCATCGCCGCATAGATGTCGACCGCCGAGATGTCTTCGCCCAGTGCGAAAGGCTTGTCGTCAAGCGCTTCGGCGAAGACCGACCATTCGAAATCCTTGCGCTCGGCGGCTGACGCCTTGACGGCGTCGGCGCCGTTCGGATCGGTGGTGTAGCGGTGTGGATAGAAGAACCGCAGCTCGCTCATGTAGATGGAGGCCGACAGATACATCATCCAGCGCAGATAGGATGCGCGCAGATGATCCGTCGGCAGCGGGGCGAGGTTGGCATCGGCATGGAGATCGGCGAGATAGATGCAGATCGCGGCTGATTCCGTCATCACGGTGCCGTCGCTCATGACGAGCGTCGGCACCTGTCCGAGCGGATTAACCGAAAGGAGTTCCGGCGACGGGCTGCCATCGGGCCGCTTCTCGACGTCGACGATCTTCACCGACGCCTTGGCCAGCTTGAGAATGGCCTCGCAGGCTCCCGATCCTGACCCCGGCCTGCCATAAAGCGTATACATAGGCGATCCCTCCGATTATCCGGCCTGGTCCATGATCCGGCCGAGCGATTCCTCACGGCCGAGAACGGTGAGCACGTCGAAAACGCCGGGCGATGTGCTGCGGCCGGTGAGGGCGGCGCGGAGCGGCTGTGCGACCTTGCCGAGCTTGGCGCCGGTCGCTTCGGCGACTTCGCGGATCGCAGCTTCCGTCGACGCGGCGTCCCAATGCGTGACGCCGGAAAGCGCGTCAGCGGCCTTCGCAAGCAGCGCGCGCGCGTCGGCGTCGAGGATGGCGGCGGCTTTCTCATCCAGTGCCAGCGGGCGCGCGGCGAAGAGGTAGCCGGCGCTGTCGGCGAGCTCCACCAGCGTCTTCGCGCGCTCCTTCAGCCCGGGCATCGCCGCCAGCAGTTGCGCCCTCTTCTCGGGCGTCAGCTGCGCGAGCAGGGCAGGGCCGTGTTCCAGATAGGGCAGCGTGTCGATCAGCGTGTCGGTGAGCTCGCGATCGTCGGTGTTGCGCATCCAGACGCCGTTCAGGGCTTCCAGCTTGGCAAAGTCGAAGCGCGCGGCGCCCTTGTTGACGTCCTCGATCTCGAACCAGCGGACCATGTCTTCGATCGACATCACCTCGTCGTCGCCATGGCTCCAGCCGAGGCGGGCGAGATAGTTGAGCAGCGCCTTGGGGAGATAGCCCATGGCGCGGTAAGCCTCGACGCCGAGCGCGCCGTGGCGCTTCGACAATTTCGCGCCGTCGGCGCCATGGATCAGCGGGATATGCGCCATCACAGGCACGTCCCAGCCCATCGCCTGGTAGATGACGGTCTGCCGCGCGGCGTTGGTCAGGTGGTCGTCGCCGCGGATGATGTGGGTCACACCCATGTCGTGGTCGTCGACGACGACGGCGTGCATGTAGGTCGGGTTGCCGTCGGAACGCAGGATGATGAAATCGTCGAGGTCCTTGTTGGGAAAGCGCACGTCGCCCTGGACGCGGTCGCGCACCAAGGTCTCGCCATCCTGCGGCGCCTTGATGCGGATCGCGCCCTTGACGCCCGGAGGCGCCTCGGACGGGTCGCGGTCGCGCCAGCGGCCGTCATAGCGCGGCGGGCGGCCCTCTGCCTTCGCCTTCTCGCGCATCTCGTTCAGTTCTTCTGGAGAGGCATAGCAGTAATAGGCCTTGCCCATCGAAACGAGCTCCTCCGCTACCTCGCGGTGGCGCGGCGCGCGCTCGAACTGCGAGATCGGGTCGCCGTCCCAGGTCAGACCAAGCCAGGTCAGGCCTTCGAGGATTGCAGCGGTTGCGGCCTCGTTGGAGCGCTCGCGGTCGGTGTCCTCGATGCGCAGCAGCATCTTGCCGCCGAGATGCTGCGAGTAGAGCCAGTTGAACAGCGCGGTGCGCGCGCCGCCGATGTGGAGATAGCCCGTTGGCGAAGGCGCAAAGCGCGTGACCATGGCGTTGGTGATGGGGGAACTGGACATGGGGTTTCCGGATCGGTGGCGCGGGACGGCCCGCGCGGATGGCGTTTCGTTGCCGTTCATGTAGCATGAAGCCTCCGGGGCGCAAGCGGGGTGGGACAGCGCATGGACGGCGAGGGCGCTGGTCAGGGCCAGGAGGAGCGCTTGCTTCTCTCGCCGACCGCGCGCGCGTTCCGGTTTCCGCCCCCCGCGACGCCCGATCAAGTCGCGCCGACCGAATCTCCGGCGCTCCGCCCGCCAGAGACGAATCCCGTTGGCATCGGATCGCGCCTCCTGTCCGGCGGAGTCTCCGGTCGAAAGGCGTTCCAGGCCGCGACCGATCTCGAACTCGACCGGGGCGCGGCGTTCCTGATGATCCCGGTGCTGTTCTGCGCCGGCGCGGTCGTCTACTTCGGATTGGCCTCCGAGCCGGCAGCGCTGACATTGTGCGTCTGGGCCTTGGCAGCGGCATTGGTCGCGTTTCTGGGCCGAGCCAATGCACTCGTTCGCTATCTGGCGCTCGCTTGTCTGCTGGTGCTCGGCGGGATGCTTGCAGGAAAGATGGAGACGCTGTCGGCCGGAACCAAAGTGGTCGGCGGCGAGATCAGTACGCGGCTGACCGGCCGAGTTGAAGTGGTCGAGCACCGCGAGAATGGCCGCATCCGGCTGACGCTGTCGGTCATCGAAACGGCGCGGCCGAAGCTGCGCTACCAGCCTGACCGGGTGCGCGTGACGGCGAGATCGGTGCCGGAGGGCGTGCGGCCCGGAAGCATCGTCGAGGGCGTGGTGCGGCTGATGCCACCGCTCGGGCCGCTGCGGCCGGACTCGTACGATTTCGCTTTCGAGAGCTATTTCGACCGGCTGGGCGCCAACGGCTTCTTCCTGAAAGGTCCCGACCTCTCGACCGCTCTGCATGAACCAATGCTTCTCGATGGCCTCGCCGACCGGATCGAGTCGATGCGCATTGCGCTGGCCGAGCGGATTCGCGGCCATATCGGCGGGCCGGAAGGCGAGATCGCCGCGGCGCTTGTCGCTGGTGTGCGTGCCGGCATCCCGGAAGAGGCAAACGAGGCGCTGCGCATCACCGGCCTTGCGCACGTGCTGTCGATTTCGGGGCTGCATATGGCGTTGGTGGCCGGCGTGGTGATCGGTTCGCTGCGCGTTGGCTTCGCGCTGTTTCCAGGCTTCGCCTCACGGCATTCGGTGCGCAAATTTGCCGCCGGTGGCGCTCTGGTCGCCTTGGCCGTCTATCTGCTCGTGTCGGGCGCCGAGGTGGCGGCGCAGCGCAGCTTCCTGATGATCGCGGTGATGCTCGTCGCGCTGATGTTCGATCGCGCGGCGCTGACGATGCGCAACCTGGCGATCGCTGCGATGGTCATCCTCGTCGTCGCGCCGCACGAAGCGGTCGGGCCGAGTTTTCAGATGTCGTTCGCGGCCACCGCCGCGCTGATTGCCGCGTATGGCTGGTGGGCGGAACGGCGCGAGGGCAGGCAGGGCTCAGGCTCGCAGCAGCGAGGCCCAGTCCGACGCGTGGCGCGGCTGATGATCCTGTATACGGTTGGACTGGCCGCCACCTCGATCGTCGCGGGAGCCGCGACGGGCATATTCGGCGCGTGGCACTTTCAGCGCGTCTCGCCGCTCGGGCTCATCGCCAATCTGCTCGCCATGCCGATCTTTTCCGTCATCGTCATGCCGTTCGCGGTGTTTGGCATGGTGCTGATGCCGTTCGGCCTCGACGGCTACGCCTTCGCGGTGATGGGGCAAGGGCTGACCTGGGCGCTGGCGATCACGGCATGGCTTGCCGAGCGCACGCCGCTCGACGCCATCGGCACGATACCGCTTGCCTCGGTCATCCTGCTGACCTTGGCGCTCGTGCCGCTGACGGTGGCGACGACGCGACCGCACCGCCTGCTGGCGCTGCCACTGCTGGTCGCGGGGGCAGTAACGATCGGGCTGCGCGAACTGCCCGACGGCTATGTGTCCGAGGACGGAAAGCTGATCGGATTGAGAACGTCCGACGGGCGGCTGGCCGTCAATCGCGCCCGCCCGAACGCGTTCACCGTCGAGGATTGGTCGCGCGCGCTTCTGACGGGAGAGGTGGCGAAGCCGGCCGAAGGTTCGGATCCGGGCACGACGGGCTTCGCCTGCAAGGACGGGCTCTGTCTGGCGCGCAACGCGGATGGCGCCGTCGTCGCGCACGCCGAGACCATGCCGGCGGCTGAGCGCGCATGTGGAACCGCGGCGCTGATCGTCATTGCCGATGCGACGGCGGCAAATCCATGTCCGCATTCCACCACGCAGGTGATCACTGCGCGGCGTCTGGCGCTGATCGGCAGCGCCGAGATCAGGCTCGATGCGCATGGAGGCGTGGCTGTCCGCCACGCTATCGGCGAAACCCTGCGCCCGTGGCACGACCACCGGCGCTTTTCGCGCGCGGCGAGGGGCATCGCGCCCTACAAGCGGCCGGAAAGGCCGCCTGCGAGCCAAGTCCCGGGTGCAACTGAAGCGACCAAATCTCCGAGCGCAGCGCCAGCGACGGCTGCGCCCGAAACTGGCGTCAATACTTCCGAATCAGCCCGACCAGCCGGCCCTGCACCTTGATCCGGTCGGGGCCGAAGATCCTTGTCTCGTAGGCCGGGTTCGCGGCCTCGAGCGCGATCGATGCGCCCTTGCGGCGGAAGCGCTTCAACGTCGCTTCCTCCTCGTCGACGAGCGCGACGACGATGTCGCCCGGCGTCGCCGTGTTGGCGTTGCGGATGATCACTGTGTCGCCGTCGAAAATGCCGGCCTCGATCATCGAATCGCCCTTGACTTCAAGGGCATAGTGCTCGCCGCCGGAGAGCATTTCGGGCGGAACCATGATGGAATGTGTCTGGTGCTGGATGGCGTCGATCGGCACGCCGGCGGCGATGCGCCCCATGACCGGGATCGAGACGGCGCTGCCGGGATCGTTGCTGGCCGCAGGCGCCCGGGCCGGTTCGGGCTGCTTCTGGCCGAGGCTGCCTTGGATAATGCTGGGCGAGAATTTGCGCGGGCCGGACATCGCGGGCGACATCGATTCCGGCAAGCGGATGACCTCGAGCGCACGAGCCCGGTTGGGCAGGCGGCGGATGAAGCCCCGCTCCTCGAGCGCCGTGATCAGGCGGTGGATGCCGGATTTCGATGCGAGGTCGAGCGCATCCTTCATCTCGTCGAACGAGGGCGGTATTCCCGCCTCCTTCATCCGCTCGTGGATGAACATGAGCAGCTCATGTTGTTTGCGTGTCAGCATCTCGCCCTCCGGGAATCGCCCAATAAACAAAACCAGAACAAACACTATCTGTTCGATATGTGTTCTGCAACTGCTTAAAGTTTAATGAATTTGTTTACCGTTCGTTCAGGCTGATAGCAAATTTCGCCCGATCAGCGCAGCATGATCACCCGGCAGGGCGCTCCGAGGTCGGCTGCGGGCGCATGCGGAGCGCGGACGATGAGCGCATTCGCGTCGGCCAGCGTGCGCAGCATTGAGGAATCCTGGGTGGAAAATGGCGTTGCCACCAACGCCGCTTCGCCCCGTTCGATCCGGGCGCGCACGTAGTCCTGCCGCTGGTCGTTTTCGGCCATGGCTGAGCCGAGGACCGCCTCGCGCAGGTCCAGCTCATGCGGCAGGCCAGCCAGCCGCGCGACGAGCGGCGCGAGGAAAAGCGTCGAACAGACCAGGCTCGCCACCGGGTTGCCGGGCAGGCCCAGCACGCGAACGCGGCCGAAGCGGCCGAACATCAGCGGCTTGCCAGGGCGCATCGCGATTTTCCAGAAATCGAGCTCCATGCCGGCATCTGCCAGAACAGCGCGAACGAGGTCGTGGTCGCCGACGGATGCACCGCCGAGCGTGACGATGATGTCGGCGCCGGCGTCGAGAGCTCGGCGGATGGCGGCGTCGATCGCCGACCGGTCGTCTGGCGCGATGCCGAGATCGAGGACTTCGCCGCCGGCGCGCTGCACAACCGCGGCGACGCCATAGGCGTTCGATGCGATGATCTGGTCGGGTCCCAGCCTGCTGCCAGGCGGCAGGAGTTCGTCGCCGGTGGCGAGAACCGCGACCAGCGGCTTGCGGACCACCGGCAGACTTGCGTGATTGGCTGCGGCGGCGAGCGAAAGCGCTGCCGGATCGAGAATGCGGCCAGCAGGCAGAAGCAGGTCGCCTTGTTTGAAATCAAGACCTTGGCGACGGATGTTGCGGTGAGCCGCGACAGGCTCAAGCGCTTCAACCAATCCGTCGCCGAGCACCTTGGCGTTTTCCTGTATCAGCACAGCATCGGCGCCCTGGGGCACCGGAGCGCCGGTGAAGATGCGCACGGTCTCGCTGGAGTTTACCGATCCGGCAAAGCCGCGGCCGGCCGGCGCCTCGCCGATCACGCGCAAGGTTTTCGGCGTCGACGCAACATCGGCGGCGCGGACCGCATAGCCGTCCATGGCCGAGGCATCGAACGGAGGTTGCGTGCGCAGCGCGGAAATGTCGGCGGCAAGCACGCGCCAAGCGGCCTGATCGATGGTCACTGTCTCGGCGGCAAGGCGATCCGCTCCGGTCAGCAACCGTTGCAGCGCCTCGTCGACAGGCATCAACGCCATGGGATCACGCCTCCGCGCGCCGGAAGTCGCCCGATTTGCCACCGGATTTTTGGACCAGCCGAATCCCGGTCAGTTCCATCTCGCGGTCGACCGCTTTCGCCATGTCGTAGATCGTCAGGCAGGCGACCGAGGCGGCGGTCAGCGCTTCCATCTCGACGCCTGTCTTGCCGGTGACACGGGCGATCGCGGTGACGCGCAGACCGGGCAGGGTGGCGTCAGGCTCGATGTCCACTGAGATCTTGGTCAAGAGCAGGGGGTGGCACAGTGGAATCAGTTCATGCGTGCGCTTGGCGGCCATGATGCCGGCGATGCGCGCGACGCCGATGACGTCGCCCTTCTTGGCATTGCCGGCGAGGATCATGTCGAGGGTTTCCGCCCGCATCACGACCGATCCCTCGGCGACCGCGACGCGCTCGGTTTCATCCTTGCCGCCGACATCGACCATGTCGGCCTGACCGTCCGGGCCGATATGGGTCAGGCCGGCCATTATTCGGCGGCGGCGGCGGCCGCGCCTTCGAGGAGGGCGTGGGTTGCGGCGGCGACATCGGCCTGCCGCATCAGGCTTTCACCGACGAGGAAGGTGTCGATGCCGGAGCGCGCGAGGCGCAAGCAGTCGGCATGGGTGAAGATGCCGCTCTCGCCGACCAGATGCCGGTCGGCCGGCACCATTTTCACCAGACGCTCGGAGGTTTCGAGCGAGACCTCGAATGTGCGCAAATTGCGGTTGTTGATGCCGATCATCGGGGAGTTCAGCGTCAGCGCCCGCTCCATCTCGGCTTCGTCATGCACTTCGACCAGAACATCCATGCCGAGTTCGAAGGCGCATTCTTCCAGTTCGCGGGCCTCGTCATCGGCAAGGCTGGCCATGATCAGCAGGATCGCGTCGGCGCCCCAGGCGCGCGCCTCGTGGACCTGGTAGGTCTCAAACATGAAATCCTTGCGCAGCGCCGGCAGCGTGCAGGCAGCGCGGGATGCGGTGAGAAATTCCGGCGCGCCCTGGAAGGACGGCGCGTCGGTCAGCACGGAGAGGCATGCCGCGCCGCCCTGCTCGTAGGCCTGCGCCAGCGACGGCGGGTCGAAATCCGGCCGGATCAAGCCCTTCGACGGGCTGGCCTTCTTGATCTCCGCGATCAGCGCGAAACGGCCCGCGGCGCGCTTCGCCTGCAGTGCCGCGAGAAACCCGCGCGGAGGTTCGACGTCCGCAATGCGGGCTTTCAGCTCGGCCAGCGGCACGCGCGCCTTGGCGGCGGCGATCTCGTCGCGCTTGTAAGCCTCGATCTTGCGCAGGATGTCGGTCATGCGTTCGAAACCTGAACCAGACGGTCGAGCGCGGCAAGGGCCTTGCCGCTGTCGATCGAGACGGCGGCCTGAGCGATGCCTTCGGCGAGGCTGTCAGCCACGCCGGCAATGACCAGGCCCGCGCCGGCGTTCATCAACACGGTGTCGCGGTAAGCGCCGGGGGCGCCTGATAACATGCTGCGCAACGCCTTGGCATTGTAGGTAGCGTCGCCGCCCTTGAGGTCGGCGGTCGCACAGCGCTTCAGGCCGAACTGTTCCGGAGTGACCGTGAACCGCCGGATGACACCGTCCTTCAGTTCCGCAACCTCAGTCTCGCCGGTCGCGGTGATCTCGTCATAGCCGTCGCCATGGACGACCCAGATGTGTCCGCCGCCCAGTTCCTTCAGCGCCTCAGTGATCGGTCCGATCCACTGCGGTGCGAAGACCCCGACCATCTGGCGCGTCACGCCGCCGGGATTGGAGAGGGGGCCGAGCAGGTTGAAGATCGTGCGGGTGCCGAGCTCGACCCGGGACGGGCCGACATATTTCATCGCCGGGTGATGGGCCGGCGCGAACATGAAGCCGATGCCGGCCTCATTGATGCAGGTCGATATCGCCTCGGGTGCGAGATCGATGCGGACGCCGAGGGCCGTCAGCACGTCGGCCGCGCCGGATTGCGACGACAGTCCACGGTTGCCGTGCTTGGCGACCGGAACGCCGCAGCCGGCGATGACAAAGGCCGAGCCGGTGGAGATGTTGACGCTGTGCGATCCGTCGCCGCCGGTGCCGACGATGTCGACAGCATTGGCGGGCGCGTCGACGCGCAGCATCTTGTCCCGCATGGTCGCCACGGCGCCCATGATTTCCGCCACGGTCTCGCCGCGCACCCTGAGCGCCATCAGGAATCCGCCGATCTGCGACGGCGTAGCTTCGCCCGACATCACGATGTCGAAGGCGTCGCGCGCTTCGTCGAAACTCAGCGGGTTGCCGGCTGCGACCTTGGCGAGAAAGGGCTTGAAATCGGCCATCGATCGCCCGTCAGAAGCTCAGCGCCTGCTGGATTGCAGTGGGATTGGTCGTCACGCCAAACTCGGTCTGCAACCGCGCGACCAACTGGTCGAGCAGGTCGTCCGCCATTCCGGATGCAAATGCCGTCTGGTTCTCGGCCGGCACGGCGTCCGCGCCGGCTCCTGCCGGCTCGAACACTTCGGTGACCCTGAACAGGTTGCGCGCATCTTCCGACGGCGTCGCGGCGACGCCCGCGCCGCCTTGCGCGACCGCGAACACCGCCGACACGCCAGCCGTGCCGAGATCGGCATCTTCCGCGCCGCGCCTGATGCCGCGCTTCACCTGCTTCTCGAGGCTGAACTCCGTCGCGATCGCGTCGAGATCGTTGGTGTCCTTCAGGCGCTTTTCCAGTTCGGCCGCCTTGGTCGAGAACAGCCGGTCGGTCTCTTCCGCGATCCAGTCGGCGACGACCTTATCCTTGACCTCGTCGAGCGCGCGGTCGCGCGCCGGCGTGATGCCCTTCACCTCGAAGAATACGAAACCGCTGGCTCCGACACCGATCGGCGGGTTCTCGACATCGACCTGGGACTGGAAAGCCGATTCTAGGAGTTCGGCCGATGCCGGCAAAGTCGATACGACCTGGGCATCGGGCGTCTGGCCGGTCCGGTCGACCGCCTCGACGGTGATGACGTCGAGCTTCTGGGCGGCGGCGGCTTCTTCGAGCGACTGACCGCTGGCGCGGGCGTCCTCGTAGCCGTCATGTACGCTCAGCAACTGGCTGTTGGCCTCGGTCAACGCGAGCGCGTCGCGGATTTCCTGGCTGACTTCGGCAAGCGTCTTGACCACCTCTGGCTTGATGTCGGTGACGCGCAGCAGCACCGGGCCGAATGCGCCCTCGACCACGGGGCTCACTTCGTTCAGCGCCAGATTGTATGCGGCCTCGGCGACCGCCGTGTCGGCTATCTTGTCCTTCTCGAAGGAGCCGAGCTGCACGTCGGCAAGCGTCTTGCCCTGCGCAGTTACCAGCTGGTCGAATGTCGACCCACCGCGGATGCTCTCCGACGCGGCTTGCGCCGAAGCTGCGTCCGGGAACACGAGCTGCTCGATCACGCGGGTTTCCGCCGTGGTGTAGCGCTTCTTGTTCGCCTCATAATCCTTGGCGATGTCCTCTTCGGAGATCGAAGACGGATCCGAGATGTCCGACGGTTCGAGCTTCACGTAGGCGATCTTGCGGTATTCGGGGGCGGCATATTTCGACTTGTTCTGCTCATACCATGCCGCGAGCACATCGTCCGCCGGCGCCGCGACGGCGCCCGCGATCGACTTCGGCAAGGTGACGTATTCGACGGTGCGGTTCTCGCCCTGATAGAGCGACACGGCGCGCAGGAACGTGTCCGGGGCCTTCATGCCGTCCGACACCGCCTCGACGATCTGCTGGCGCACCGCGACCTGCTCGCGATTCCGCAGGTAATCCTCCGGGCGCATGCCGACCTGGCGCAGGACATATTCAAACTGCTGGCGGTCGAACGAACCGTTGGAGCCGCGGAACGCGGGGTCCTCGGCCGTCAGCTGCGCGAGCTTGTCGCGCGACAGGCCAAGCCCGATGCGCCGCGCCTGCTCGTCAAGCACTGCGCCTGCCGTCAGCTGTGCGAGAACCTGGTTGTCGATGCCGAACATCGTCGCCTGCTCGCGGGTGATACGCTGGCCGATCTGCTGCGACAGAACCTGGATCTGGCGATCGTAGGCCAAGCGATACTCCGTCACCGAGACCGTGGTTCCGCCGGTCGATACGACCGTGCTGCCGCCGGCGCCGGTCATCATCTGGCCGGAGATGCCCCAGACGGCAAAGCTCAGCACCAGCATGATGAGGAGCAGCTTCGCCACCCAGGTTCCGGCGGCCTTTCGAAGCGATTCGAGCATCCCTGAATCCCATTTTTTATGCCGAGAGAACCGATGTTCCGGGCGGTTTGCACGGCAATAGCGTCCTTCCCGGCCAGTGTCGATTGCTTTATGGCCTCATTTTGGTAGTGACGCCTGCGGAACCCCTCGCGCTTGAAGGAAATGTCATGACCCCGGGCATCCGACCGCTCGTCGCCGGCAACTGGAAAATGCACGGCGCCTCCGCCTCGCTCCAGGAACTGCGTTCCATCGCCAATGGCTTCATGCATGGGCTGGACGCCGAAACGGAGGCGCTGATCTGCGTGCCGGCGACCCTGCTGACCCGTGCGGCGGACATCCTGCACACATCGCCGGTGAAAGTGGGCGGCCAGGACTGCCACACCGAGGACAGCGGCGCGCATACCGGCGACATCGCTGCGTCGATGCTGAAGGACGCGGGCGCGAGCCACGTCATCGTCGGCCATTCCGAACGGCGGACCGATCACGGCGAAACTGATGCGATTGTCCACGCCAAGGCCGACGCCGCCTCGCGTGCCGGGCTGGTCGCGGTGATCTGCATCGGCGAGACGAAGGCGCAGCGCGAGGCCGGACAGACGCTCGACGTTCTCACGCGCCAGATCAAGGGCTCGGTGCCGCATTCGGCGACCTCGACCAACGCCGTCATTGCCTATGAGCCGGTCTGGGCGATCGGCACCGGCCTGACGCCGACGCCCGACGATGTGGCTGAGGCGCATGCGCATATCCGCAAGGAACTAGCGGCGCTGCTGGCTGACCGGGCCAAGGGGATGCGCATTCTCTATGGCGGCTCGGTCAAGCCGTCGAACGCACGCGAGCTTCTCGCCGTCGACAATGTCGATGGCGCGCTGGTCGGCGGCGCGAGCCTGAAGGCTGCGGATTTCCTCGGCATCGCCGAGGTCTACCTGTCGATCGGCTAAGAATTTAACAGCCGGGATATTTGCGTTCGGTCCGCCCGACCCCATATCCCGGCGACTGCCTTCAAGGGGTTGGATTTGCGGCGAAAGCCGTGTATTGACCCGCGTCCACGTGCCGGACTGCCTTTAGTCCCTGCCCAGATTGCCCGGATTCGTTCATGGAAACCGTTATCATCGTCATCCACCTCATGGTCGTCCTCGCCCTTGTCGGCGTGGTGCTGCTGCAGCGGTCGGAGGGCGGAGGGCTCGGCATTGGCGGCGGCTCGGGCTTCATGACCGCGCGCGGCGCCTCGAACGCGCTGACGCGCGCCACGGCCATCCTGGCGACGGCGTTCTTCGCGACCTCTCTGCTGCTGACGATCATGGCGCGCTACGGCGAGCAGCCGCTCGACATTCTCGACCGCGTTCCGCCGGCAACCACAAATCAGCCCCAGGTGCCCGGCGGCGGCATTCTGGATCAGCTCGGCGGCTCCGGCGCGCCATCCGCGCCGGCAACTCCGGCCGCACCTTCGACCGAGCCGCAGGCCCCGGCCGCTACCACTCCGGCTCCTGCCGAAGGGCAGGGCGCCGTGCCGATCGCGCCGCTGACGCCGTTGGTTCCGGCGACGCCAGCGGTGCCGAGCGGACAGTAAGCTTCAAATTCTCTGTGATTGCGGCCGCTTAGCCGCCACACAGTCAACCAGTGTTGCAGTGCGGTCACAGGCGAGGCTGATTCCTGCGCCAGAAGGCGCGGTGACGCCGTTGTGAACGGCCCAATCAGATGGTTGCGCTTGAGGCTTTCACCGATTCGCAACTATAAGAATTCCATAGCTATCGCGCGTTTGTCCGCCGGTTTCGGGATGTCGGACAATCGCGTCAATCGCATCGGGGTTAGATCATGATGATTCACAAGATCGTTCTTGCGGGGGCTATGTCGGCTTTGTTCCTGGCCGCGCCGGCTCATGCGGAATCGGGCGGAACCGGCTTCTCCACGACGTTGAAGAGCTCGGCGTCGGCGACGCAGCCTGCGGCCGAAACGAAGGCCGTGAAGAAGAACGAGCAGAAGTCGGCTCAGAAGCCGGCGAAGGTCAACAAGAAGCAGGATACCGCGAAGGGCAAGAAGGAGAAGACCGTCGAGGTCGCGGTCGTGACCGCGCCGACGGAGCTGCGCAGCGACACGCAAGAGCGCGGCCTGTTCAGCGCGCTCTTCGGCGGCGCGCCGCAGATGCTGCCCGAGACGCGACGCCGCGACGAGGAACTGCGCGAGCGGGAGCTGAAGAAGGGCAAGAAGTTCAAGGTGAAGGCCGACTTCACCCCGCAGGTGGTGGACTACGGTAGCAGCTATTCGCGTGGGACGATTGTCGTCAACACGTCCGAGAAGTATCTCTACCTGGTCGAATCGAGCGGCAAGGCGCGCCGCTATGCCATCGCGGTCGGCAAGGACGGCCTGAAGTTCAAGGGCACCGGCAAGATCCAGGACAAGCAGGAATGGCCGCGCTGGATTCCGACCCAGGACATGCAGAAGCGCGACCCGAAGAAATACGGCATCTACAAGGATGGCATGCCCGGCGGTCCGGACAATCCGCTCGGCGCCCGCGCCATGTATCTCTACCAGGGCAAGAAGGACACGCACATCCGCATCCACGGCACCAACCAGCCCTGGACGATCGGCACCGATTCGTCGAACGGCTGCTTCCGGATGGTCAATGAGCACGTGATGGATCTCTACAACCGAGTGCGCATGGGCGCCAACGTGGTCGTGCTCTAAGCACCTGTGATTGCTTGATATTTCGAAGGCCGGGTTCGCCCGGCCTTTTTCTTTGCCGTTGCCGTGACCGCAAAACCGCGGGACGGCTTGTTTTTGTTCTGGCGGAATCAGTTCCGCGGCGATAAGCGATGACTCCCATGGCGCGATACGTATTTATCACTGGCGGCGTGGTCTCCTCGCTCGGAAAAGGCATAGCAGCAGCGGCGCTCGGCGCGCTTTTGCAGGCGCGCGGCTATCGCTGCCGCATCCGAAAGCTTGATCCCTATCTCAACGTCGATCCCGGCACGATGTCGCCCTACCAGCACGGCGAAGTCTTCGTCACCGACGACGGCGCCGAAACCGATCTCGATCTCGGTCATTACGAACGCTTCACCGGGCGCTCGGCCAACAAGGCCGACAACATCACGACCGGCCGCATCTACAAGAACATCATTGAGAAAGAGCGGCGCGGCGATTATCTCGGCGCCACCGTCCAGGTCATTCCGCACGTCACCGACGAGATCAAGAATTTTATCGTCGAGGGCAATGACGACTACGACTTTGTGCTCTGCGAGATCGGCGGGACCGTCGGCGACATCGAGGCGATGCCCTTTCTCGAGGCCATCCGCCAGCTCGGCAACGATCTGAAGCGCGGGCAGGCGGTCTATGTCCACCTGACGCTGATGCCGTGGATCCCGGCCGCCGGCGAGCTGAAGACCAAGCCGACACAGCATTCGGTGAAGGAACTGCGCTCGATCGGCATCGCGCCCGACATCCTGCTGGTGCGCGCCGATCGCAACATTCCGAAGGAGGAGCGCCGCAAGCTGTCGCTGTTCTGCAATGTGCGGGAAAGCGCCGTCATCCAGGCGCTCGACGTTGCGCATATCTATGACGTGCCGATCGCTTATCACAAGGAAGGTCTGGATTCCGAAGTGCTGGCCGCCTTTGGCATCGACCCGGCGCCGAAGCCGCGCATGGAGCGCTGGCAGGAGGTGTCGCGGCTGATCCATAATCCGGAAGGCGAGGTCACAATCGCCGTCGTCGGCAAATATACCGGCCTCAAGGACGCCTACAAATCGCTGATCGAGGCGCTGTCGCATGGCGGCATGGCCAACAAGGTGCGCGTCAAGCTGGACTGGATCGAGAGCGAGATCTTCGAGAAGGAAGACCCGTCGCCCTGGCTGGAAAAGGTGCACGGCATCCTGGTGCCGGGCGGTTTTGGCGAACGCGGCTCGGAGGGCAAGATCCTCGCCGCCAAGTTCGCGCGTGAGCGCAACGTGCCGTATTTCGGCATCTGCTTCGGCATGCAGATGGCCTGCATCGAGGCGGCGCGGTCTCTCGCCGGCATTGAAGGCGCCTCATCGACAGAGTTCGGCCCGGCGAAGGAGCCGGTTGTCGGCCTGATGACCGAATGGCTGAAGGGCAACATGCTGGAGAAGCGGCGCGAAAGCGGCGATCTCGGCGGCACGATGCGGCTCGGGGCCTATGAGGCGAAGCTCGCCGCCGGCTCGCGCATTGCGGAGGTGTACGGGGACACGACCATCCACGAGCGCCACCGCCACCGCTACGAGGTCAATATCGACTACAAGGAACGGCTGGAAGCCTGCGGCCTGGTGTTCGCCGGCATGTCGCCCGACGGCGTGCTGCCCGAGACGGTCGAGTATCCCGACCATCCCTGGTTCATCGGCGTGCAGTACCATCCCGAGCTGAAGTCGAAGCCGTTCGAGCCGCACCCGCTGTTCTCGAGCTTCATCGGCGCGGCGGTCGAGCAGAGCCGGCTGGTCTGACGCATATTCCATGGATAACGGGGCCGCTTGCTTTCTCTTGCTGCGAGGTTTCGTTCTGGCACCTGGCTAGGGAAAGCCTTTGAATACAGCGCGTTGATCCCGCCCTCGGCTGGCGGCTGGAAAGATTTTCGACATTTTTGATCCACGCCCCCTCCGCCGCTTTCATACTGCTGCCGGAACTGGCTGGAGGCTGAGATGGACTGGAATTGGGCGAAGGAGGATAACAGCGGGATGCTCAAGCGCATCGTCGCCCTTCTGTACGCCTTCGCCAGCCTGGCGGAACGCGTGTGCGACCTGCCACGGCCTGTTCGTGGCGTGGTGTTCTGGGTCCTGAGGTCCGCCGAGACCATCGCGCGGGATTTCGTGATAGACACGGCACTGGATCAAGGCGCGGCGGTGACGCCTGACCTTCTTATCATTCCGGCGTTCCACGGCGGCGACAGTCCTGCCGATGCGATTCGGCTGTCCCAAAGTTTCCGGGCGCTGGCAGTCCTGTTGAACCATTTGGCGGGCGGAAATCCCGGGCGCCGCAGGGTCTGTATCACCGGACTCTGCATCGCTGTGGCGGCATCAGGAATGAGATTCAGGCGTCCACCGCTCTGCCTCGCCAATCCGCGATTCGCAGTCGAACGCAGCGACAGTTCCTAACCCGCCGCCCAAGCAATTTGAGATTGGTCGAAGGTTGACCTTGTCAGCCGGCGCTGACCTTCTTGTTGAATTCCGAGAAAAACTGCCCCGCCAGCTTCTTCGACGTCGACTGGATGAGCCGGCTGCCCAACTGCGCCATCTTGCCGCCGACGTCCGCCTTGGCGGTGTAGGTGAGCACTGTGGCGTTTGGGCCGTCCTCCGTCAACGAGACGTCGGCGCCGCCCTTGGCGAAGCCGGCAATGCCGCCCTTGCCCCCGCCCGAGATGGTGTAGGAGTGCGGCGGGTTCAGATTTTGCAACTCCACCTCGCCGGCGAAGCGCGCCTTGATCGGCCCGATCTTGAGCGCCACGATGGCCGAAAGCTCCGTGTCAGACTTTTTCTCGAGCGATTCGCAGCCTGGAATGCAGGCTTTCAGCATATCCGGGTCGTTCAGCGCTGCCCAAACCTTCGCGATCGAGGCGTCGATTCGTTCCTCGCCCTGCATTTCGACGGCCATCGCAAAAACCTCCCATTTGTTGTCGTTTCGGACGTAATGGACTGCGCCGGCCTTGTCTATCACACCAAAGTCCGGCCCAGGGCCAACGCAGGCCACGCGATGCTTGCGAGCGCAAATGCGATGACATAACGGTAGTGGGACCAACTGGGAGGCTAGCATGTCAGGCAGCAACGGGACGAAGCGGCTTCGCTCGCGCGAGTGGTTCGACAATCCCGACAATCCGGGCATGACGGCGCTCTATCTTGAGCGCTACTTGAACTTTGGCCTGACCCGCGAGGAGCTGCAGTCCGGCAAGCCGCTGATCGGCATCGCCCAGACCGGGTCCGACCTGTCGCCCTGCAACCGGCACCACATCGAACTCGCAAAACGCGTCCGTTCCGGCATCGAAGCGGCTGGCGGCGTGCCGTTCGAGTTTCCCTGCCATCCGATCCAGGAAACCGGCAAGCGCCCGACCGCCTCGCTCGACCGCAATCTTGCCTATCTCAGCCTGGTAGAGGTGCTCTACGGCTATCCGCTCGACGGCGTCGTGCTGACGGTCGGCTGCGACAAGACCACGCCTGCGCTGCTCATGGCCGCCGCAACGGTCAACATCCCGGCGATCGCGCTATCCGTCGGGCCGATGCTCAATGGCTGGCACCGCGGCGAGCGCACCGGCTCCGGCACGATCGTCTGGAAGTCGCGCGAAAAGCTCTCCTCGGGCGAGATCAACTACGATCAGTTCATGGACATCGTCGCCTCATCGGCGCCGTCGGTCGGCTATTGCAACACGATGGGCACGGCGACGACGATGAACAGCCTGGCGGAAGCGTTGGGCATGCAATTGCCCGGCGCCGCCGCCATTCCCGCCCCCTATCGAGAGCGTGGTCAGATCTCGTACGACACCGGCAAGCGCATCGTCGCGATGGTGCACGAGGACCTGAAGCCGTCGGACATCATGACGCGCGAAGCATTCGAGAACGCGATCGTCGTGAACTCGGCCATCGGCGGCTCGACCAACGCGCCGATCCATCTGAATGCGATCGCGCGCCATCTCGGCGTCGAACTCAACAATGACGACTGGCAGGCGATCGGCCACAAGATCCCGTTGCTGGTCAACCTGCAGCCGGCCGGCGAGTATCTCGGCGAGGATTATCACCACGCTGGCGGCGTGCCTGCCGTTGTCGCCGAGCTGATGAAAGCCGGTCTGCTGCCGCATCCCGACGCGATGACCGTCAACGGCAAATCGATGGGCGACAATTGCGGCTCGGTCGAGAACATGGACGAGAAGGTGATCTTCACGGTCGCCTCGCCGCTGAAGCAGAACGCCGGCTTCCTCAACCTCAAGGGCAACCTGTTCGATTCGGCGATCATGAAGACGAGTGTGATCTCGCCAGAGTTCCGCCAGCGGTATCTGTCCAATCCGCGCGATCCCGAGGCCTTCGAGGGCATTGCGCAGGTGTTCGACGGGCCCGAGGACTATCATGCGCGGATCGACGATCCTTCGCTCGGCCTGACCGAGAACACGATCCTGTTCATGCGCGGCGCCGGGCCGGTCGGTTATCCCGGTGCTGCGGAAGTGGTGAACATGCAGCCGCCCGCCTATCTGTTGAAGAAAGGCATCCACGCGCTGCCCTGCATTGGCGACGGGCGGCAATCCGGCACGTCCGGCAGCCCCTCTATCCTCAACGCCTCGCCGGAAGCGGCGGTTGGCGGGGGGCTGGCGATCCTGAAATCAGGCGACCGCATCCGCATCGACCTGAACAAGGGCACGGCCGACATTCTCGTCACTGACGATGAGATCACCCGCCGGCGCGCCGAACTGCAGAACAATGGCGGTTACGCCTATCCGAAGCACCAGACGCCATGGCAGGAAATCCAGCGCGGCATGGTCGACCAGTTGTCGGAAGGCATGGTGCTGAAGCCGGCTGTCAAATACCGCGACGTGGCGCACACCAGCGGCGTGCCGCGTGACAACCACTAAGCGTTAGGTGCGCGTCCGGGCTTCCAATCCGGGCGATTCTGGGCCACATGCAGCGCGATGACACAGCGCGCGCTCGATCACCTCGTTCTGCCCACCGCCAGCCTCGATGCGGCGCGCGCAAGGCTGACGCGGCTCGGTTTCACGGTGGCTCCGACCGGCGTCCATCCGTTCGGCACGATCAATGCCTGCGTCTACTTCCCGGGCGGGACGTTTCTCGAAATGCTGGCCGTCGGCGATGGCTCTGCCGCTGCGTCTGCGATTGCGCACGGCAACGTCTTCGTCGCCCGCGACCATGTTTTCCGGGCGATGCGCGGCGAGGAGGGGTTTTCGGTGATCGTGCTGGCCTCGGACGACGCCGACGCCGATCATGCAGCCTTCGCGACCGCCGACATTTCGGGCGGCGACATGCTCACCTTCTCCCGCCCCACCACTGATGCGCAAGGCAACACGGACACGGCGACGTTCAAGCTAGCCTTCGCCGCCGACATCGAGACAGCCGACGCCTTCATGTTCACCTGCCAGCGGATCAACGCGCCCGCGATTGATCGCAGCTCGCTGGAGCGCCATGCCAATGGTGTGACCGGCATTTCGGCGATCCTTGCGGGCGAACACGCAAGCTCCTTCATCCAGCTCGTCGAGCGCGCCGCCGGCGGAACGGGGCACGACACGACCCATGCCATGTCGCTTGCCAATGCCGAATTGAGGATGGTCAGGCCGACCGACCCATCCGGAATTGCCGAGGACGGCGAAACGCTTGCCGCGATCGTCTTCGACGTGCTCGACATTGACCAGACGAGGAAGGCGCTGGACGCTGGTCACGTCCGCCATCACGCGACGGACACTGGCCTGGTCGTGCCCGCGGCCGCGGGGCAGGGCGCCACATTCGTCTTCAGGAGACCGAACTGATGCAGCCGAACAGAACCGTATCGGTCGGCAATGCCGTGTTCTCGAACGCCGGGCCGCTGACGCTGATTGCCGGCCCCTGCCAGCTCGAGTCGCGCCAGCACGCCTTCGACATGGCAGGCGCGCTGAAGGAACTGACCACCGAGCTCGGAATCGGCTTCGTCTACAAGACAAGCTACGACAAGGCGAACCGAACCTCTCTCGGCGCAACGCGAGGCGCGGGGCTTGACGCGGCTCTGCCGGTGTTCGCGGACCTGCGCAGCCAGCTCGATATTCCGGTGCTGACAGACGTTCATACCCAGGAGCAATGCGCCATCGTCGCCGAAGTTGTCGACGTGCTGCAGATTCCCGCCTTCCTGTCGCGCCAGACGGATATGCTGGTGGCTGCCGCGCGGACCGGTCGGGTCGTCAACGTCAAGAAGGGCCAGTTTCTGGCCCCCTGGGACATGAAGAATGTCGTTGCCAAGATCACCAGCTCCGGCAATCCGAATGTGCTGGTGACGGAGCGCGGCGCTTCGTTTGGCTACAACACGCTGGTGTCGGACATGCGCGCGTTGCCGATCATGGCTGAGATGGGCGCGCCGGTGATCTTCGATGCGACGCATTCCGTCCAGCAGCCAGGCGGGCAAGGCGGCTCGTCGGGTGGCGAACGCCGCTTCGTCGAGACGCTGGCGCGCGCCGCTGTCGCGGTCGGCGTCGCCGGCGTCTTCATCGAGACGCATCAGGACCCGGACAATTCGACCTCGTCCGACGGTCCCAACATGATCAAACTCGCCGATCTGCGGGGCCTGCTGGAACGGCTGATGGCGTTCGATCGGGTCGCCAAGACCGTTTAGTTCAGCGCAGTTTGGCTGCGAAGAACGACAGATAGCGCGCCTGGCTGGAGGATGTGGCTGCCGCATTTCCCGCGACCGGAAAATCTCCGCCGACGCCCCTGACCGTCTGCGGCTTCAGAGCCTTCAGATCGAAGGAATGGACTGCGCCCGGATAGGTGACGATCTGCGCTCCGCTGCCTCTGCAGCGAGACACGGGTGTCCAGGTGTCGGCATCGCCGGTCATGATCAGCGCTGGAATTCGAGTCCCGCCGCCGCGGCACCACGGATAATACGCCGCGACAGCCCGGAACGGAGATCCGGAGGACGCGAGCCGGAGGGCCACCGAGCCGCCAAAACTCTGGCCCATGAAGCCGAGGCGCTCCGGGTCGATGCGCGGGTCGGCGGCGAGCTTCTTTGCCGCTGCGATCGCCGCACGCGCGGCGGACTGTTCGCGAGCCCCGAGCGCCGTGAGATCCGCGCAGATCGACCGCCCGCCCAGCACATCGAGGATTCCAGCGGCAAAGCCGTTCGACGTCAATTTGCGCGCATGGTCGCGGAGGCCGGCGGCCACGGCCGCTGGCGCATTGCCGGAGCATCCGGGCAGGACAATGACTGCGGGAAACGGTCCCTTGCCCTTTGGCACCGAAAGAGAAAGCGTCCAGCCGCTGCCTGAAAGACGTTCTGCGGCGACTGCGGGAGCGGCCACCAGCGCCGTGACGACCGTCAGAAAACACGCAAAGAGGCGGTTCAGCAGTCGCGCATCACGCATTGTTTCAGCCGTTCACTTAAGGTTATCTGATAGGGAGCAACCGGCGGACATCCGGTTCATTGTTCTCTTGAAGCAATGCTTTGAAGGGAGTTCGACATGAATACCCACACTGGACATACCAACGCAATCCGCGCCTCGCGGGTCATCGGCACGGATGTTTTCAGCACTTCGGGCCAGAAGATCGGCGTGATCGAAGATGTCATGCTGGAAAAGTCCGCCAACGGCATCATGTTCGCCGTCATCGGTTTTGGCGGTTTCCTCGGCATCGGCGAGAAGTACCACGCCGTCCCGTGGTCGGTTCTCGACTACGAGAAGAGCCGGGCCGGCTATGTCGTGCCGTTCACCGAAGAGCAGTTGAAGGCGGCGCCTGCGCACTCGATCAACGAGCTGACAGGGGACGACGGACAGGCGGCGCGTGACGCGTCCTACGAATACTACAAGGTTGCGCCGTATTGGTACTGAACCACGATTGAACTGCATGATTGGAAACGGCCCCGCATCGGCGGGGCCGTTTTCTTTTGCCGCCGGGATTTTCTTGCGCACGGCGTTTCGCTATGAGCGGAGCAACTTTCCCCGACGTTCGCAAAGGACTTTTCCCATGACCGCCATCGTAGACATTGTCGGCCGCGAAATTCTCGACAGCCGTGGAAACCCGACGGTCGAGGTCGATGTGACCTTGGAGGACGGCGCCTTCGGTCGCGCCGCGGTTCCGTCCGGCGCCTCCACCGGCGCGCATGAGGCGGTCGAGCTACGCGACGGCGGCGCGCGTTTCCTGGGCAAGGGCGTCTCGCGCGCCGTGGACGCCGTCAATGGCGAGATTTTCGAGGCGATCGGCGGCATGGAGGCCGAGGAGCAGATCCATATCGACGAGACGATGATCGAGCTCGACGGCACCGCCAACAAGAGCCGCCTCGGCGCCAATGCCATCCTGGGCGTGTCGCTGGCCGTTGCAAAGGCTGCCGCGCAGGCATCGGGCCTGCCGCTCTACCGCTATGTCGGCGGAACCTCCGCCCGCGTGCTGCCGGTGCCGATGATGAACATCATCAATGGCGGCGTGCATGCCGACAACCCGATCGACTTCCAGGAATTCATGATCATGCCGGTCGGCGCGCCGTCGCTGAAGGAGGCCGTGCGCTGGGGCGCGGAGGTCTTTCACACGCTGAAGAAGCGGCTGAAGGACGCCGGCCACAACACCAATGTCGGCGACGAGGGCGGCTTCGCGCCGAACCTGAAGAGCGCGCAGGCGGCGCTCGACTTTGTCATGTCGTCGATCGAGGCGGCGGGCTTCAAGCCGGGCGAGGAAATCGCGCTGGCGCTCGACTGCGCCGCGACCGAGTTCTTCAAGGACGGCAACTATGTCTACGAGGGCGAGAAGAAGACGCGCGATCCGAAGACGCAGGCGAAGTATCTCGCCAAGCTCGCCGCCGACTATCCGATCATCTCGATCGAGGACGGCATGTCGGAGGACGACTGGGAGGGCTGGAAGCATCTCACCGATCTCTGCGGCGACAAGGTGCAGCTCGTCGGCGACGATCTGTTCGTCACCAATTCCGCCCGGCTGCACGATGGTATCCGCATGGGCGTCGCCAACTCGATCCTGGTCAAGGTCAACCAGATCGGATCGCTGACCGAGACGCTGGACGCGGTCGAGACCGCGCACAAGGCCGGCTACACCGCGGTGATGTCGCACCGCTCGGGCGAGACGGAGGATTCGACCATCGCCGATCTCGCGGTCGCGACCAATTGCGGACAGATCAAGACCGGCTCGCTGGCTCGCTCGGACCGGTTGGCAAAATACAACCAGTTGATCCGCATCGAGGAAATGCTCGGCAAGCAGGCGCGCTACGCCGGGACAAGCATCCTGCGCGGGTAAGACAGTTTCGAGAGCAGGCGACACATGGACACGCTCGTCGTCCCGGCGGCCGAAGCCCAGCCGGGTTGACGCCGCACCGATTGCGGCTGGCGTGGCAACCCTCCGTCGATGCGGTCAGATTTCCGCGGGCCGGCCGCGTCATGACGTGTCCGGACTGTTCCGCAACCACGCCGCGAGACCGTGCAGTTCCCGGGCGAGGTCGTCGACCCGGCCGGTCGGATGTCGCAGCGGCTGCGGCGGACAAGCCTGCGCCAGCAGCAGCGCAAGCGTGCGCAGGCGGGCTGCAAGCAGGATCAGGTCGCCGACCGGCGTCTCATGCGACGCGTCGCCGGCCGGGGCGGGGAACAGGGTGAGCGCGGCGGCTTCGGCGCGGCGCAAAATCCAGAACACGAGGAGCCGGAAGGGAAGCGAGCGGACGGCTGCGTGCTCGCACAGCACCGCCATGGCCAGAAGCGTCGCGATGATGCGCTTGCACGTCGAATGGTCCAGATCGGTATTCGGCGCAAAGCCCACGGCGCGCTCCTTTCACCGGCGGAGTGTGAGGCAGATGCGAGGGGGGTGGACCAGTGAGCAATGGCGAATTGCGAATGATGAATGGAAAGAAGGAGTTGGCGCGGGAGGGGTCGGAAATCCCACACTACACGACAGTGATTTGGTGAGAGGTCGAGAATCAGTTGGAATGAAGGATTCATCCCGGCAAGGAAGGATCCTGCAATGTCACTTCATCCCGACGCTCTCGCAGC
>Ga0209906_100268_pt1 | contig 36292 bp, 24 predicted proteins | sample FECB24metaG_FD_188303 | JGI IMG/M metagenome (GOLD analysis project Ga0209906, IMG submission 188303) | Cyanobacterial communities from the Joint Genome Institute, California, USA from Joint Genome Institute, California, USA - FECB-24 metaG... ... | reverse complement strand
AAAGTGTGTCGCAAATGAGCGATGATCCCATTGTCACGCTGTCATCCATGGCAGCATGATAAACCCGGCCAAGCCGGAGATCAAAGCGGCGAGACCGCGAACCTACACCACGCTGTGGGACACGATCTTGATCAGTTCCACACCTGTCGCTGCAAAATCAGCTATGTTGCGCGTGACAACGTACATCCCGTGAACCAGCGCGATTGCCGCGATCATCGCATCACGGTCAGCCCTTCGGTCTGGTACATGCAGGCCCGAGCAGCGGCGTGCCGCTGCGGTGTCAAATGGCAATATCTGGCCTTCGAACGCCTTCAAAACCTGACCTTCGAGCCACTTGCGCAGTACCCCCCCTTGCGAGGCGTCCCTGCGTTCAATCTGCAGAACGCCGATTTCAAGTTCGAGGATTGTGATGCTCGATATGAACAGCATCGGGACTGCGACCCCCGCTGCCCAGGCAACGACATTGGCGTCGGCGCGGTTTATGGCGGCTTTTCGAAGTTCCGAGACAATGTTTGTGTCGAGCAGATACATCAGGAAAGATCGACCGAACGAAAGATTTCACTCGCCAGCCGTTGCGGCTCGAACTCAATTGCGTCGTGCCCTGCCATCGCCAGCAGATCTACGATGCTGCCAGTCGAGGCCGAAAGGCGGCGATACTCGTCAATCGTCAACAGGACATGCGCGGGCTTGCCCCGATCGGTGATGAAAACCGGGCCATGTTGCGCCGCGCGCTTGGCACCGCTGGCATCCTGATTGAATTCCCGGCTCGACAATGTGGTGATACTCATGGCGGATACCTCGATAATGTAGAGATATATCTACAACGAACTGACTGTCGTTTCAAGCGTGGGACTAGTGCTGGATTTCGCGGCATCCGAGCGACGCGTTCATTCTGGAACTGCCGCCGATTTTGCCCGGTAACGCCGGGATCGTCACATACCGAGCGAATTCATTCATTCGTTCTGGCAGCCGTGGTATGATGCGCCCGGGAGGCACGTCGTGATGCGCCATGGAACTGCAAAATCGTCTGTGTTTCCCACGCCGATTGTCATGGGCCTGGAACAACGGCTTACCTATATGCCCCTGCTGGCACTTGCGCTTCTGCTATACTGCCAGTCGACCAAGCATCTTGACCAACTGCCGGCCGTTTTCTGGCCTGCCTTTTTCCTGGTTGCCATTCTGGCACTCGAAAGTTCAAGGGATATCCGCCCGATCGATGCAACAGTTGCGAAAGAAGCATGCACTGTGCCTGCGGCGATGGTCGAACCGGAACAGGCAAGTTTGCCGCCCGTGCAAGTCGTTGATCCCATCCCAGCAATGCCAGACACAACCGGGCAGTACGCCGTCGCTTGCCTCGTGCGCCAACATGCCAACAAGTTGGATTTCAAGCTTAGCCCCTTGGTCTTTGGCCCCGAATCGGAAGCCTTGGCGATGATCGATGCGCGGTTTCCGCGCAACAGTCAGAACAAGGTGAAGCGGAGGAACCGAGCAATTACGTTGATTGGACGAGACCTCTATCCTGACGCCCCACTCGGCTGCAGCCAGAAAGAATTTTGTCTCGACATGATCAGCAAATATGAAGCGCTATTCGTTGACAAAGGTCTGGCAAAGCCCACCCTGGCTTTCTCCACATACAGCAAGATCCTGGCGGGCACATACGAAACGCGAAAACGCAGATCGAGCAATTGATCGCCGGCTTTGCGCCGTCCCCAATCGTTCCTGATGCTGCCTTCGCCGTGATCTACCGCAGTTCCGCGGAACTTCCGGTGACTAACTGAGACAGGCTGCTACGTCCGTGTTTTGATCCTCCCCTCACTTGATGAAGGGAGCGATCAGATGCAAAATGAAAATACCCACCGACCTGATGATCCGCTGCTCGATCAGCGCCAGATTATCAATTATCTTGGGATCTCGCGTACGCAGCTTTGGCGTGTACGTCGCGCCGGCGATTTTCCGGCACCACTTCACCTCAGCCCCGGCATCTGTCGCTGGCGCCAGTCGCAATTGCTGGAATGGCTGCGCTGCAAGCAACAGTCGTGAGCGGCGCCGTCGACAGGCCGCCGCCGCATGGCGCGGGGCATCAACCTCGTCGGTACCCAGCGGCGAAGCTGGATTTGAAACGCCTGAAAGCCGGCGTCGTCCGGGTTCCTGATCGGCAGCTTTTGCAGGTCAATGGTGCGCTTCGCGCTTCGCTTGGAGAGCCGTTTCCCACCAGTGAAGCAATTCCCCGATGGCAGTCCCACTATTCGGATTTCATGGGGAACGGGAGCACACATGAGGCTTGGCAAGCGGCTTATAATAGACTGATATCGCTTTGTATTCAGTTGAATTTCGATTGGCAAAGCTCGTCATGCGGCTGTCAGACGCTGCCCTACAAGCATCGTAGATTGCCGTCGTCCCTTGCCGCCCACGAAGGGCAAACGCTGAAGTACCAGCATCGTGGGCGAACTCTGCCGGAATGCCGGCCGATTGCCGAAGATGGGGGCGCCTTTTGTGCCTTGTGACCCCGCCATGACGCAGGCGACGGCCTATCTCGACCGGGCACTGGCAGGCCGGGCGAAGGCCCGCGCGGCGTCGCTTGGGCGATCTCTGAGCGCGCACATTGTGGCGCTCCTCGAAGCTGATCTCGTTGCGGCATCGCCAAGCGCAGCGCCAACTTACGTGCCTGAACTTGCCGCGCTGCTCGCCGAACTGCGCGACCTCAGGTTGAATCTCACGACCCTGGCTTCAATTCAAAAGGAGGAGCCATGCGATGGCCACCGAACAGCTCAGTCTTCGCCTTGCGCCGGAACTGATGGCGTCCGTTCGCGATCTGGCGGAAAAGCGGCAGGTCAGTGTCACCATGGCGGCAACGACATTGATGAACACCGGGCTGACAGCCGAAATGACGAGCGCGCTGCTCAACAGCCAACTCGCAGCCGCCCAGGCAGACATCGCCCGGTTGAAGAAAGCAGCCAGCCGGACTTTCTCGCCGCAATCGAGCGAGACGAAAGTCGATTGGGCGAAGATTAACCGGGAGCGTCAAGCCGCGCGAGATGAGCAGGAGCGGCAGCGGCAGGCCGCAAGCGAGCAAGTGATGGATATCAATGATCCAGCGCCGGGCGCTGCTGGGGCGCGGCCATCCGTATCATGTTACCGCCCGTATAAAACAGATGATCCCATTGGCGCCCCTTACCGTTCGGTTTTGAGCACAGAAGCCAAAATCGAAGCTGTAAAGCGCGAAATAGGTTTCCGGGCCAAGATCGCGGCCGGCGGCCTCGTTGTCGGCGCCACGTTGCTTTTCGTTACACTAGTTCTAACGCCGTACAGCTCATGGTTCCCGCGCCTGATCGCAGAAATCGCCATGGGGCGGACAGGTCATCCCGAGGCAGCGGCTGAGCGCCTGCATGGCGGGCCGCTTCGCGCTGGTGAGTCATTGCTGGCGATCTACACCGTTATGCACACCGGCTCGAACCCAAAGCGGCTTGCAGCCTGCTTCAACGCCGCCAACCGCAGATTTGGATATCACGCGTTCGGGACGATTATTTGCGAGATCGAAATCCCGGGGCCGGTGAACCAATACGACCTGATGACGTCGCCGGCGCCGGATAACGCACCATTGTCGCTGGTCGACAAGGAAACGCAGGTTCGTTCGCCCGCCAACAAGGGCAAACGCTGATGTTGTCGATGGCAGCGATCGGCAGCGGCGTCGGGGCCGCCAGCTATTATGCTGGCGACAACTATTACACCGATGGCCAGCTCACCGAGGCGAGCCTCTGGGCCGGGCAAGGGGCCGAACTGCTCGGCCTATCGGGCAAGGTCGACGCCAATGTCTTCGAAGCGGTGCTGGCGGGGAACTTGCCCAACGGCGAGGTGATCCCGGCGGGGACCCGCGGTGAGCACCGGCCAGGCCTAGACATGACCTTCTCCGCGCCGAAGTCGGTGTCGTTGCTGGCCTATATCGGCGGAGATGACCGGCTGCTGTCCGCGCACATCGATGCGGTGAAGGCGTCATTGTCGTGGGCCGAGAAGACCTTCGCCGAAGCAAGGGTCAGCAAGGGACGCGGCCAGGAAGTCGTCGGCACTGGCAATCTGCTAGTCGCGCTGTTCCAGCACGACACCAGTCGGGCGCTCGACCCGCAGGCGCATGTCCACGCGGTCATCGCGAACGCCACTAAGGCCCTCGATGGCAAATGGCGGGCGCTTGCTGAATATGCCCTCTGGCAGGGCAAGACGACTATTGCTTCCGTTTACAACGCCGAGTTCCGCCAGCGCGTCGAAGCATTGGGCTATCGCACCGAGGCGACCGGCAAGCACGGCCAGTTCGAAATCGCAGGTATCGACCGCAAGGTCATCATGGCGTTCTCGCAGCGCCGCACCGAGATCGAGCAGGAAGCGACCAAGCTTGAACACAACACGCCGGCGGCGATGGCGGCGGTGACGCTGCGAACGCGCGGCGATAAGCCGGCGAATGTCGACCGGGTGACCCTCCATGCCGAATGGCAAGCACGGGCGAAAGGACTGGGGTTTAACGCGCCAGCCATGGTTGCCGAGGCCACGATGAGTGCGGCGCGCGAAGCAACGCCGTGGCGAGGGTTGGTCGAAGGCGTCAGAGGCATCGCCGAACAGGGCAGGGTTCTCGCCGAGCGGTTGGGGCTGATTGAACCGCAAGCCGCACCCGACCCTCTCGTGCCGGAAAAGCCCGGCCGTCTCAGTCCAGACCAATTTGCCGCTGCTCATGCAGTGGCATCTGCGGTGCGACATCTGTCAGAACGCGAAGCCGGGTTCCGTAAGGTCGACCTAGTAAAGGCAGCGCTCGATTTGGGTGCACCGGTTGGCGTCGCGGCGATCGATACTCGTATCGCGTCCCTTGTCGGCAAGGGACTTCTCATTGCCGGCGACAACAATCGGATGATGACCACGGCCGAGGCACTGGCTCAGGAGAAGGCCTATCTGGCAGCGGTAAGGGACGGCAGGGGAAAGGCGGTTCCCTTGCTGACAAGGGATGATATCGGCGAGGCGGTAAAAGCTGAAGCCCGCGCTGCCGGCATCAAGATGACGGCGGGTCAAAGTCGCGCATCGACGCAAATCCTCGAAAGCCGTGACCGCGTTGTTCACATCCAGGGCAACGCCGGCACCGGCAAGTCAGCAATGCTGGCGCCGGTCGCTCGCATGGTCGAAGCTGAAGGCCGGACCGTGATCGGGCTGGCGGTGTCGAATGCCATCACCAATCGCCTTAAGGCCGATGTCAAAATCCCGGCGATGACGGTGGCAAAGTTCGTCCGCGAACATGGGGCACTGTTATCGGACGCTGCCTCACGCGAGCAGCGTGACGCAGCGATCTCGTCGCTGAAGGGTGCCCTGATAGTCGTCGACGAGGCGTCGATGCTGTCGACGCGTGATGCGGCAAAACTCGTTGCCATCACCAACGCGGCCGAAGTCGGCCGACTGGCGCTCATCGGCGACACCAAGCAGCTCGGCGCTGTCGAAGCCGGCAAGCCGTTCGCGCTCGGGCAGGATGCAGCGGCGGTTGTAATGGACGAAAACCTTCGCGCCAAATCGCCCGAGATGCTGGCACTGCACAAGGCGGCGCAATCGCATGATGTCGCGCAACTGGTCAGTCTGGTCGAGCCAAACGCAATTGAAGCACCGGGGAACGCTGCCGCGACAGCGGCAAAGATGTGGACGGATCTGCCCAAGGCCGAGCGCGACCGCACCTCGATCTTTGTCTCTGGCCGGCAACTCCGCAACGACGTCAATCGCGAGGTCCAGAACCGGAGGCACCAGCGCGGCGAACTCGGCGAGGCGCTGCACATCAAAGACACGCTGATCCCGGTCCACCTGACACGCGAGGAGCAGAAGCATCCCCAAAGCTACCGCGTCGGACAGGTTGTCGAACTGTCGCGGCCGCTGGCATCGCAAGGACTGCCGGCGGGGCAAATGAAGGTAATGGCCACGCGACCGGGCGGCGAGATCATTGTGCAGTTGCCCAGTGGCAAAGGTGCGCTGTTCCGGCCGGGGCGCCTTGCCGGCAACCGGGTCGAGGATGCGGTCCGCGTGTTCGACGTCCAGGACCTGACGCTGAGGGTTGGCGATCCCGTCCGCTGGACGGCCAATGACCAAAACCGTGGTCTCACAAACGCCGAAACCGCAAGGTTCGAAGGCTTCGACCGAAATGGGCTGCTGTTCCGTACCGCAGAGGGAAACAATGTAGCGCTCCCGCACGAAGATCCCATGCTGAAGCGGATGGACTTGGCCTACGCCGCCAACGCCCATGCCTCGCAGGGCGCCACCGCCGACATGGCTATCGTCGTCGCGCAAAGCACCGAGGGTGCGTTGATCAACCGATCACTGGTCGGTGCCCTGTTCACGCGAACCCGCGAACAGGTCACGTTCGTTGTCGACAACCTGTCCAGCTTCGAACGGCGGGCTCGGGACAATGCAGGCGAAAAAGCATCAGCGTTGGAAATTGCGGGGAAAGGGACCGATCGAAATGGCGCTAACAATGCTGGCGAGAAACAAGCATCGGATCCGCAGACCTCGGAGAGACGCCTTCCTATTGGGATGTGGGAGTCTACGCCAGAACCGGACAGACCCAGGATTATCTGGCCGGAACGCGAACCGGCCCCGGAACAATACAACGTACCACTGCCCGAGAGGCAGCGGGACTGGGGGCTGTGACGCGACTTAATCTCCGCGCGAGGCCTGCTGACCTCGCCGCCGTCTCGATGTCTGAATTTCAGTTGAGATGGGTAGGAGGCATCGACTATGGCAGCCGCGAGCGGCAAGCTGCATTTCCGCGTGGACCATGACCACAAGACGAAGGCAGCTGATGCGCTTGCGAAGATTGGGCTAACGACATCAGAAGCGTTTCGGCTGTTGTTCCATCGCACCGTTGCCGACCAAGCCTTTCCGCTGGAATTGAAGGTCCCCAATCAGATCACCCGCGATGCTATGGCAGAAGCCGATGTGATCATTGCCAGCAAAAAAATGCGCCGTTTACCGAGAGCGAGAGTTTGATTGTAGCGCCGGATGGTTCAAGCGGCGAAGTGCACGCCTCATTCTGATACCGAGATTTTGCGGCCCGTGGCCCAACCATCGTCGGTTGTTGGCGCGGCCTGCTAAACGTCGACAGAGCGGTAGAACAATCTCCAATGATCTGTTGATTGCTATGCGCGGCACCAACAGACGCGCTATGCATTAGCTCGGCGAGTGAATGCAGGGGTAACTGGTGGGCGAAATTCCGCAGATTGGCGAATTTGTTGAGACCCGCGGCCGCTTGTGGCTCGTCGAAGATGCTCCGGATCCCACGATACCATTTGGTTCGCATACTTTGAGCTGTGTCGACGACGACGCCCAAGGTGAAACAGCTCGCGTCCTATGGGACACTGAGGTCGGTGCTCGATCAAGGGACGAAGAGTCTTGGCACACGATCGGCGAGCGGGGGACGGACGATGCTCGCTTGTTTGCTGCGTACCTACGAACTCTGCGCTGGAATACCGCTACCGCGGCGGACCGCGACTTGTTCCAGGCTCCGTTTCGAGCTGGCATTCGATTGGACGCCTACCAGCTGCTGCCGCTCCGCAAGGCGTTGAAGCTACCGCGAGTGAACTTGCTGATTGCCGATGATGTCGGCTTGGGCAAAACCGTTGAAGCAGGTTTAGTAATGCGCGAGCTCCTGCTTCGCCGGCGCATTGATCTGATCGTGGTCTTGGCACCACCGTCGATGACGATCCAATGGCAGGAAGAGCTGGCTACAAAATTTGGTTTATCGTTCGAAATAATCGACCGCGAGTATCTGGCGAGGCTCCGGCGCGAGCAGGGTTTTGGGGTCAATCCATGGGCTAAGGGTTCGCGTTTCATCCTTTCACACAAGCTGTTGACCGAGGAGACGTACACGGCCGGTCTCCGCGAGGTTTTGCAGGAGTTTCGCGCAAGGACGCTGCTGATTCTCGACGAGGCTCACCATGCCGCACCAGCGGGAGCCGGCCGATACGCGATCGAAAGCCAGTTCACCCGCGCCATCCGCGACATCGCTGAACGGTTCGAACACCGACTGTTTCTTACCGCCACGCCGCACAATGGACACACCAACAGCTTCGCCACCCTACTCGAGCTGCTAGACCCCCAGCGCTTCACGCGCGGCATGGATCCACGACCTTCCGACCTTGAACCTGTCATGGTTCGTCGGCTCAAATCGGATCTGCGCGCTTTGGGCGAGGCTTTCCCTGAGCGCATCGTTGACAGAATTCTGATCGACAGGTTGCCGAGCGACACGCCCGAACTGCGGCTTGCATCCATGTTTGCAAGCTACGGCGAGCTACGCGAACAGCGGATCGGTTCCTTGACCGCCAACAAGGCAGCACAAGCCCGGCTGGTTTTCGTCGGCTTGCAGCAGCGGCTGCTATCCTCGGTTGTTGCGTTCGCGCGCACGCTTCGGGTTCACCGCACCTCCCTCGAAAAGCTCATCTCGGCTGGCGCAACGTCCGCGCCACTGTCTGCGGCGGAAGATTATACCGCTGGCGAGGAAGTCGATGTCAGCGTGGGGTCGATCGCCGACGAACCTGCCGCCGCCGAAGGGGTTACACGCGACGACGATCGCGAAGCCTCGGCTGCGAGTATTCTCGGCGCGATGAACGCTACCCCGTCCCAGCTTGCCGCGGAGCTGGCGGCAGTCGACGAAATGCTGGTTCTCGCCGACGTCGCAAAGGCACGCCCCGACGCCCGTATTCGTTGGCTGATTGCTTGGATTGAAACCAATCTGATTGCGAGGGGCAAATGGACGAGCCGGCGGCTCATTATCTTCACCGAGTACGAAGACACCCGTCGCTACATCGAACGCCAGTTCAATCATCTCCTGGCTGCGTATCTGGATACTGACGAACGGATCGCGACCTTCACTGGCATCACGTCGTCTGAGCGCCGCGAGATCATCAAACGCGCCTTCAACGATGCGTCGTCACCGCTGCGAATCCTGATATGCACGGACGCGGCACGCGAGGGCATCAACCTTCAGCAGCAATGTCACGACCTTGTTCACTTCGATTTGCCCTGGAACCCATCTCGCCTCGAACAGCGCAACGGTCGTATTGATCGCAAGCTTCAGCCCGCACCGCAGGTCTTTTGCCGCTATTTTGTTTACGAGCAACGCCCGGAAGACATTGTTCTCGATGCCCTCGTTCGTAAGACCGATACGATCCGGCGCCAGCTTGGCGCCGCCGGTCAGGTGCTGGAAGATCGTATTGCCAAGCGCATCGCCGACCGAGGTATCGATCGCTCGACCGCGCTAGCGCTGGCCGAACGCATTCGTGACGAGGAAGACGACGAACGCATGGAAGCAGCGCGTCGCGATCTCGATGACGAACCTGCAAAGCGGCTCGAACGGCTAAAGCGTGAAATGTCTGATCTTCAATCGGCGCTTGAACGTGCGCGAGGCCAGGTCGGAGTCGACCCGTCCGAGCTGGAGGAAGTCGTCGGCGCCGCCCTTGAACGGGCAGGTGGCGAATTGGCCACCACCGCAGCGGCGCCCGTTGGGAAAGTCCACACCTTTGCACTCACCCCCGACGATCCGATGTTCGCCAAAGACCAAACATGGCAGCCGCTATTCGACGAATTGCGTGGTCGCCGTATCAAACCCGGTGAACGACCCAGCCAGTGGCGCGCGTCCCCCGAGGCTGCCGTTCGCCGCATTAGCTTTGCACCTGCCATCGAGCCTGATGGCCGCGATGCCATTGGTGTGGTTCAGGTCCATCTCGAGCACCGGTTGGTGCGCCGCTTGCTTTCGCGCTTCCTCGCCAACGGCTTTCAGTCCGGTTTGAACCGCGCCTGTGCAATCCGTTCTGCCGGAGCCCAGCCCCGCGCCATTCTCCTCGGCCGGCTGGCGCTGTACGGAAATGGCGCCACCCGGCTGCATGAGGAGATTATTCCCATCACTGCCGATTGGCGTGATCATGATCGCGAAGGCCGACAGTTGCGCGCCTTTGCCGAGGAGGGGACAGCCGAAGCCAGGGTTGTCCGACAGCTCGAGTCCGACCTTCGCTCCGCCGAACCGGTTTCAGATCGTATCCTTGAACGCATCATTCCTTGGGCACAGCGTGATGTTGCCGATTTACGCCCAGCGCTTGAAGAACGCGGCCAGGCTCGGCGTGACGACGTCGCAAAGGAACTGGCCAGTAGGGGGACCAGCGAAGCCGCCGGTTTGACGACGCTCTTGCAGTCCCAGATCGAGCGCATTCGCAAAGAACAGGGTCGCGATGACCGCCAGTTCACGCTGGCTTTCGACGCCGATGAAAACCGTCAGCGTGCGGCGGATAAAAAGGCTTGGGAACGCAAGCTGACCCGCCTTGATGCCGAACTCGAGCGCGAGCCCGAACGCCTTCGCAGTTCCTATGAAGTGCGTGCGGCGCGTATTGAACCCATCGGTATGGTCTATCTTTGGCCGGTGACAGGATGAGCGCATTGCCCGAATTGAAGCCCGAACATGCCTGGTTGGGCCACGTCCAACCCGTCGGCCTTGTTGTTTCGACGCTGGTGCTCGACGAACTGGGGCTGTTGCCCGAAACGCTCGGTCCGATCGAAACGGCCCAGGTTGGCGAGCTGATCGTCGAGGAAGGTCCGGCGCTACCCGATGTCTGGGCGTTCCTGTCCACGATTCTCGGATGGCGGACGCCGGAAACCGCTGGCGCCTCCGCCGGACCAGCAATCCCGGACGACCTGCGCTTTCCGATGCGCGACCATGACACTTTGCTCGAGCCGACGATGGCGGTTCGCGCTCCCGGCGGCAACGGCTGGCAATTGCTTGTCCGCGTGGAAGCCGCCGGAATCGATCTCGACAGGCGCGGCGAACTCACCGGTTGGGAGGCGACGCCCCACCAGCGGTTCGAAAGGCTGTTGCGCGAAACCGGCGTGGGCACCGGGCTGCTGATTGCCGACGATGAAATCCGCCTGATCACTGCGCCGCGCGGCGAGACTTCGGGCTGGATCATCTGGCCAATCCGGCCGCTGGCGACCGTTGCGGGCCGGCCGATGCTGGGCGGCCTCAGGCTGCTGCTCGACTCCGCCGCACTGTTCACCAACCCCGCCGAGCGGCGGCTGCCGGCGTTGCTCAAGGCCAGTCGCGAACGCCAGGCCGAAGTTTCGACGAAACTCGCGGGGCAGGTGCTGGCCGCGCTGCACGAACTCCTGCGCGGTTTCGATGCCGCCGAGCCAGTGCTTATCCGCGAACTCGCCGATGCGCGCCCGCAGCATGTTTATGAAGGCCTGCTCGCCGTGCTGATGCGGCTGGTTTTCATCCTTTATGCCGAAGACCGTGATTTGATGCCGTCGCGCACCGACGACGGCGGTCGCGAACTCTATGAGCAGGGCTATTCGCTGCGGGGCCTGTTCGCCCAGCTTGATGCCGATGCGGCGCTCAACCCCGACACGATGGATGATCGGCGCGGCGCCTGGGGTCGGCTGCTGGCGCTGTTCCGGCTGGTCAACGCTGGCCATCGCTCGGGTTTCATGCAGGCGCGGCGCGGCAAGCTGTTCGATGAAGGCGCCTTCCCGTTCCTGATGGGCAAGCATGAGGCCACCGAGCCTGATCGCGTGCCGCCAGTCTCGGACGGCTGCATCCACCGCGTGCTCAGATCGCTGATGATGGTTGATGGGGAGCGCCTGTCGTACCGCACGCTCGATGTCGAACAGATCGGCTCGGTTTATGAAACCGTGATGGGCTTCACCGTTGAGCGGACGCAGGGGCGCAGCATCGCCATCGCCGCTGGCAAGAACAATCGCACCCCGGTGTTCGTCAACCTTGATGCGCTGTTGCCGAAATCAGCGGCCGATCGTTTGAAAGCCATCAAGGAGGACACCGGGCGCGGTCAGCTTGGCACCCGCGTAACGCCGCTGGTCCGCAACGCGACCGACGTGGCGGCGCTCGAAGCGGCGCTGGGCGGCATCGCCGACCTGCGCGGATCGCCGCGATCGCAGGGTGTGCCGGCGGGAACGCCGATCCTGCAACCAACCGATGAGCGGCGGCGGACAGGCAGCCATTATACGCCGCGGTCGCTCACCGAGCCGATCGTGCGCCATGCGCTCGAGCCGGCCTTTGCACGGTTGACCGAGGATGCGACGCCGGAGGAAGTGCTGGCGCTGAAGGTGTGTGATCCGGCCTGCGGGTCGGGGGCGTTTCTGGTTGAGGCGACACGGCAGATCGGCACACGGCTGGCGCAGGCCTGGGAACGGCATGGCAAGCTGAAGCCGCCGATCCCGGCTGATGAGGATGAGGATCTGCATGCCCGCCGGCTGGTGGCGCAGCGCTGCATCTATGGCGTTGATCGCAACCCGATGGCGGTCGATCTCGCCAAGCTGTCGCTGTGGCTGGCGACGCTGGCGCGCGACCATGAATTCAGCTTTCTCGACCATGCGCTGAAATGCGGTGACAGCCTTGTCGGATTGAGCCGGCAGCAGTTGACCGCGGGCAGTTGGGAGAAAGACGCGCGGCGCCAGACGCTGCTGGGGCAGCAGATCGGCGACCGCGTCGCCAAGGTGCTGACCCAGCGCGAAGCCATCCGCACCGCCGCCGATGATGTGTCACTGGCGATTCAGGAAACCCGCCATGGCGAAGCAGAGCGCGAATTGGCGCGGGTGCGGGTGATCGGCGATGCGATCATTGCGGCGTTCTTCAAGCATGACAAACCGCGCCAGCGGATCGAGGAGGCGCGTTATATCGCGACAATGTCTGGCGGTGCGTCGGACTGGTGGGAGGCGCTAGCGCAGCGTGCCGTCAGTTTGGCAGGGGGCGCCCATCCGGTCCGGCCCTTCCATTGGGAAATCGAGTTCCCGGAAGTATTCGCGCGCGACAACCCTGGCTTTGACGCGATTGCGGGGAACCCTCCGTTTGCGGGCAAAAACACGATTATCGCAGGCAGCGCCAAAAATTACCTACCGTGGCTGCAAACCCTTCATGAAGGTGCGCATGGCAATGCCGATCTGGTCGCACATTTTTTCCTCCGCGCCTTCGGGCTCCTGCGGAGTGGCGGAATGTTCGGACTGATCGCTACAAATACCATTGGGCAGGGTGACACGCGCGCATCAGGTCTGACAAAAATCATTGCCGAGGGGGGCGAAATATCGCGCGCAACGCGCCGGCTAAAGTGGCCGGGCGAAGCGGCAGTCGTGGTTTCCGTCGTACATATAGTGAAGGGCGCTGCGGCTTCGCCATTGCTTGATCATAAAGCCGTGCGTCGCATTTCGGCTTATCTTGTCGAGGGTGACCTTGACACCTCCCCAGCCGCGCTAGCGACCAATTCGGGTAAAGCATATGTTGGCTCCTACGTCCTTGGTATGGGCTTCACCTTCGACGATGTCGCGGCTCAAAAAGGTGAAGCTGAAAGTCTTGGTGCCATGCGCAGATTGACTAGCCATTACAATCGCAATGCCGAGCGCATTTTTCCGTACATTGGCGGGGATGAGGTAAATACGTCTCCAACGCACGCACATCACCGTTTTATTATTGATTTTGAGAATATGCCTTTGCAGCGTGATCCGAGTTTGCCGACTTGGGTCGGCTCTAGCTCGAACGAACGAATTAATTTTTTAAGAACAGGTGTTGTTCCGCCCGACTACCCAGATTCTGTAGCGAACGACTGGCCAGATCTGGTATCAGTTCTGCGTAATAGAGTGCAAGGGCAACGAGCCGACAACAATCGGCCAAGGTACGTCAATTTTTGGTGGCAATATGCTGAGCGACGTCCCGGACTCTATGCTAAACTAATCGGAAGTGATCGCGTACTGGTGAGGTCGCTAACTAGCGCAAATTTTGAGTCGTTTACTTTCTTGCCGCCCCGTTTTGTTTATGATCAGACGCTGATAGTTTGGCCAGAAAGTAATTATGAAGTATTCGCTACACTTTGCTCAAGAGCCCATTATCTTTGGGGGTCTTCTTTGGGTGCGGATTTTGGGGGTACTGGACGCTATAATATTATCGATTGTTTTCAGAATTATCCTATGCCGCGGCAGAGATTTGAAGAAACTGGTCGCGTTGCAATGGCGTATCACGCCTTCCGCGCCCAATTGATGATCTCTCGCAACGAGGGCCTGACCAAGACCTACAACTGCTTCCATGCCCGCGACGAAAAAGCCGCCGACATCGCCCGCTTGCGCGAACTCCATCACGAGATGGATGTCGCTGTGCTGCGCGCCTATGGCTGGGACGACCTGGCGGACCGCGCGGCGCCCGAGTTCATCGAGCAGGAGGCGGACGAGGGCAAGACGCCGAAGACTCGCCTCGACTGGCCATCCGAATTCAAGGACGAAGTCCTCGCCCGCCTCCTCGCCCTCAATGCCACCCGCGCCGCCGAAGAACGCGCCGCCGGACTGGTCGCGGCGGATGAAGCGGATGATGATGAGACTGAGGACGGGGAGGGCGAATGAGGGGCGACAATGGGCGGAATTTCTGACTCACAAATCGAATGGGCGCTGGTCAATCGTTGGAAGGCGATGCTCGACGAACCGCCCGCGACTGTCTTCACCGTCAGCCAGTCCTTTGCGCTGTTCAGTACGGTAGTGCTCTGGGTCAAGAATCGCGCCTGGGTCGGTGGCAATGGTGCCGAGCGACCCCAGTGGTTTGATGACGCCGATGATGCCGCACGCGACACACGGAACCAACTGGGGGCATCGACAGTCTTTGACGCGCCTTGGCTGCTCTCCCGGTCACCGCCGGAGGTTGTTCTGTTCGAATATGCTGACGACTGGGCAGACGAGCGTGCCATCAATGCCGACTTTGACGGGATGAGCGCCGAAGCCTTTTTCAAATGGCTCCGCGATGCCATCGCCCATGGCGACGGCCGCACCATTCGCCCGATCCACAAGCGGTCGAACAAATCCAATCGCGTCCTGCTTGCTGGATTCCGTATCCGGTTTGCAGAGCGGAAGGGTTCGAAGCACAACCTTTCGCTCGACCTCTATCACCATGACATGCGGCGGCGGGGCTCCGCGCTGGCCGATTTGTTCTGCCGGAGTTTGAGTGGCGGCAGCCAGTATTTCGAGCAGGAAGCCGGCACCGCCGCCATCGTCGAGTCCGAGCACGCCGCCTGACGACGCCTCTCAACAATTCCTGACATGCAATAAAATCTTGCAAAATTGGTTTTGCAAGATTATCAGCATCGACGGGAGACAGCCATGACAACTCAACTCATCGGAGCACGCCTGAAGGCGCTGCGCGATAAGCGCGACCTGAATCAAGACGCTGTTGCGGCGATTTTTGGATTCAAGGACCGCCAGACCGTTTCATCGATCGAAAATGGCGAGCGTCGTTTGTCGGCCGAGGAGCTCGTGCGCCTGGTCGAAGCGCTGAACGTGCCGCTCGACTATTTCACCGATCCCTATCGGCTTGATGGGGAGGCCAAATTTTCATGGCGGCGCGACACGGGCACGCCAGTCGATACGCTCGAGGCCTATGAGCGCAGCTCGAGCCGCTGGATCGCTGCATTCCGCGTTATCGCGCCGCAAGTCGGCGGCGAGGCGCCATTGTTCCGCCAGGGACTGCGCCTGACCAAGACATCCTCGTTCGAGGAGGCGATGGAAGCCGGCGAACGCTTTGCCGAGACCTATGCGCTTGGCGATGTGCCGGCGGATAGGCTGGCGAACGTCATGGAAGATCGGCTCGGCATTCTCACGCTGATGGTCGATGCCCGCGACGGCATTTCGGGGGCGGCGTGTCGGCTGCCCGACATCGATGCGGTGCTGATCAATCGGCACGAGGTCGCCGGCCGGCGGCATTTCGATCTGGCGCATGAGCTTTTTCACATCCTGACCTGGGACGAGATGCCGCCCGAGCGCTTTGAGGATTCGCAAGCGACAGGCAAGCGTTCGCGGGTCGAGCAGCTCGCCGACAATTTTGCGTCGGCAGTGCTGATGCCCCGGCGGTTGCTGGCGGACGTCAATTGGCAGGTGCTGATCGGCGACAATCTGACCGGCATGATCAATGCTCGGGCGGACGCGCTCAAGGTTACGGCGCAAGCGCTGAAATGGCGGCTGGTTGCACTGGAAATGCTCAAGCGGCCGCAGGTGCAGGACATCCGCGACGCGACGCTCCGCAACAATGGGCGCGATGCGCCGACGGCTGACCAGGTGCCACCGCTGTTTTCGCACAAGTTCATGGTGGTGCTCGGCCGGGCGCTCGATCAGGGGCTACTATCGCTGCGCCGAGCCGCGGGTTTGCTCGACCTCGATATTGACGCCTTGAGTGCGCTGTTTGTCGAACATGGCCTCCAACCGCCTGATGAGTTGTGACGCATGGCGCGCTTCGCTGGGACGGTCCTCATCGATACCAACGCTATCATCGAAGCACATCGCGTCGGTGCCTGGAAAGCGCTGGCGAGCGGCTATGCGATCGAGACGGTCGAAGACGTGGTGACCGAAACCATGACCGGATACCAGCGCCGTGATCCCGCACAGGTGATCGACCAGCCAGCGTTGCGGGCGAGTTTGAAGGCGGTGCACGCGGTATCGACTTTGCAGCTTGCGAGGGTGGCATTGGCGGCAGGGGAAATTCAGCTCGATCACGGGGAGAAGGCGCTTTGGGCGCATTTGCTCTCGCGCGGCGACGTCTGGATGATGTGTGGACCTGACAAGGCAAGTTTGCGGTTCGGCGTGCGGATGAAATTTCGCGACCGGATGATCGCGCTGCAAACGCTGCTCGATGACATCGGCATGCGGCCCAAGATCGATCTGAAGCCGGGCTATGGCCGCAGGTGGCTGGACGGCAAGCTGAGCGAATACGTCGTCATGGAAGCGGGGAGAGCGCGATGAACTCGATCGAAGTTCGCTCGGAGGTCGTCGACCGACTGCGCCGCGATCTCGTCGGGCCGTCGGAGCATCCCACAGACGATGATTTGGCGAACGAGCAGCTCAAAGAGAATCCTTCGCGCTGGTATCTGACCGGCTTTCTTGCGCCGGCCTATGGGGGGACGATTGCCGATACCGAAAGCGACGAGGAAGAAGAAGAACTGCTGGCACTCGAGGCTGGCGGCGCCGGAGCCGGTGGTGCAGCGGGCGATGATGACGAGCCAGAGCCGCCGGCGGCGCGGCGCCGGTTCTTGCCGTCGTCGATCGGGATCACCGTGATGCTGCCGGTCGGGGTCAAGAAATTCACCGTTCGCACGACCTGGGGGGATTATGTCACCGAGCCGCAGCTGCCGCCAGAAGTTCTCGAAGGCGAGAAGCGCGACAATTTGCAAAAGGTCGTTTGGGTGCGTAAACCGGGGCTGTCAGAGATTGAAATCGACGTGCCGCCGCCGGGCAAGCTGGCGAAGCGGGTTTTGGTTGACAGTGCGGCGCCAGGCAAACGCGGCGGCGCGCTTGAACTCGGCATTCAGGCGCGCGAATTCACGCTGAACCAGCCTGATGGGACCATTGAGAAGGTCAACGTCGTAACCGTGTTCCTCGTCAATCGGCGCGTGATTGTCAGGGGGCGCTACGCCGACATCACATATGTCTTTCAGGCACGTTTGGCGTTGCTCTGTGATTCTGGATTTCATCCGCAGTTCGACCTGTCGCGCTACCGCTCGAATGACGATGACGACCGGCTTGCCGATCTGCATTATCGCGATCTGCCCGCCTACGCGGTCGGCCGCAACGCTGCGACCAGCTTTCACGCCGATCCGGATGGGATAGTGCGCTTTGTCGCTACCGATGCAATGCCGCGAGCTGCGGTCGAACGCGTCGTGGCAGCCAAAGTCGACGGCGTCGAATTCGGGATCGAGGCATTGGCCGAGCTAGCCGCGAAAGGCGGCTCCGAACTTGCCAATCGACTCACGCCATTGGTCGAGGCCTATGAGTCTTGGAGCGGAACGCAGGCCGCTGATGCCAAATCAGATCCTTCAATCGCTGGTGCCGCGCGGCGCATTGAGATCGCGGATAATCTTATAAAGGCTCAGGTGCGAGCGCGGGCGCGGATCGCGGAAGGGATCGCGCTTCTCCAGAATGATGATCGGAGCAGGCAGGCCTTTGCCATAATGAACCGCGCGATCGCCATGGCCGCGAGGCAGCGCAACTCGGCAGCCGAAGGCGTGAAGCCAGAGGACGTGGCAGCCCCGACATGGCGCCCCTTCCAGCTTGCTTTCATCCTGCTCAACCTGGCGGGAAGCGCAAACAAAGTGCACCCAGACCGCGAAGTCGTGGACCTCCTCTTTTTTCCGACCGGCGGCGGAAAGACCGAAGCCTATCTTGGGCTTGCTGGCTTTGCCATCGCGCATCGGCGGCTATCTGCTGGCGGCGTGATTGGCGCGGGGGTGAGCGTGATCATGCGCTACACGCTGCGGCTTCTTACGCTGGACCAGCTCGGCCGTGCAGCTGGTTTGATTTGCGCGCTGGAGCTTTTGCGAACCGGCCAAGACTACCGGACGGGTGATGGGCGTCCGCTCCTGGGTGACTGGCCTATCGAGATTGGCTTGTGGGTAGGCTCAGACGCATCACCAAATTCCCTCGGCGGCAAAACCAACAAGAGCGATAACACCGCGGTTAAGCGAGTACGTGACTACAAGCTTGGTAAAGACAAACGGGCTCCAGCCCCTCTCAAGGCCTGCCCGTGGTGCGCATCGCCATTCACCACCAAAAGTTTTGCCTGCGTGCCAAATGATCTAGCGCCCACAAATCTGGAAATTCGCTGTGCCAATGTCGACTGTGCATTCACCGGGGACCGCGCGCTGCCGATCGTTACCGTTGACGAGGCGATTTATCGGCGTCTGCCCGCATTCATGGTTGCAACTGTCGACAAGTTCGCGGCCCTCCCATGGAAGGGGGAGGCTGGCGCCTTTTTTGGGCATGTTGAGCGGCACGATCACCATGGCTTTTATGGCGCTGACGAACCGCATGGCGGCAAACCGATTTCCAATGGCCACCGCTTGGACCCGCCAGACCTGATCATTCAAGACGAGCTCCATTTGATCTCAGGCCCTTTGGGGACTGTGGCCGGTCTGTATGAGGCCGCTATCGATCGCCTAGCGAGCCGCGAAGTGCTGGGTCATGTTATACGTCCGAAGATTGTGGCGTCGACCGCAACCGTTCGACGGGCGAGCCACCAGATTAAGGCTCTATTTGATCGTTCGGATACGCAGGTTTTTCCAGCTCCCGGCATCAACCGCAGGAACAGCTTTTTCGCTGCTACAGTTCCGGAAAGTGAATCTCCCGCGCGTTGGTATCTCGGCCTGGCAGCCAGCGGGCGCGGCCCGAAGTTGGTGTTCCTGCGCGGACTGACGACGCTGCTTGCTACGGCCCAGGCGATGGAAAGCACGGACGGAGAAGCCGCCGATCCATATTTGACAGCTCTCTGCTATTTCAATGCGTTGCGTGAACTTGGGGGCGCGCGTCGGATCGTTGAGGACGAAGTCCGGGCTGGTGCATCACAATATGGCACCGAGCGTCGCCGGCTCGCGCCGAATGATCAACCATTTGCCAATCGTAAGATCGGTGAGCCCCTTGAGCTCACTTCGCGTGTGTCGACGGATGCAGTTGCCGAGGCCAAAAGCCGGCTCGAGAAGGTGTTCACGAAAAGCGCCGAAACCGTTGATGTTGCGCTTGCCACAAACATGATTTCTGTTGGCCTCGACATCACGCGACTGGGGTTGATGGTCGTGCAGGGTCAACCCAAAACGGCAGCGGAGTATATTCAGGCGACAAGCCGCGTCGGCCGCGATCACCAGCGCCCTGGCTTGGTAGTCACGATATTGAACCTTCACAAACCGCGCGATCGGATGCACTTCGAGCAATTCTGTCATTTTCATTCGACCTTCTATCGGGCCGTCGAAGCGACAAGTGTGACGCCTTGGGCCGCTCGGGCCTTGGACCGAGCGCTGGCAGCAGTGGTTGTGACATTGGCCCGTCACCTTCGGCCCGAGCTGACGCCGTCTCGCGCCGTTGTTGAGCTTGAATCGCGTCCGGATGTTCGTGCTGAAGTGATCCGACATTTAGTGGCGCGCGCTCCCGACGACATCGTGGGTGGCAAACCCGCACTAGAGGCGCTTATAGCAGGTTTGCTGGATGACTGGATTGAGATCGCAAAAGAGCAGACAGAAGGCGGCGGCAAATTTTTCTATGACAAGACCGGGCCACAACATTTGCTGCATGCGCCTCTCGACAAAGAAATCCCCAACCTCGATCCGCGCTGGCAGCGTTTTCAAGCTGGTTGGAGCATGCGCGATGTCGAGCCGGCTGTGCGGATGAAGCCGCGTGCCCCCGACGGCAACCTGATCTCGAACGCGGATGATTTGGCATGAAGGCTACTTCGAAGAGAGCCGAACTTCGGTTGTCACAGATCATCACTACGTTTGGCCCCGGTGCGATGGTCGATCTTCCAACCCGATCCGTCATTGTGGGTGGTCTCGAACGATGGGATATGCGCGATGGAACCTGGAAAGCAATTTCCGAACCCCGTGCCTCTCAGTTGCTTCAAGAACGGTTGGTCCAAACCGGGCGCCTGAAGCCCGGCATCACACTTGGATTAAGAACTCCGCCGCTCGATCCTCAGCAAATTGGCAGAGAGCCGCCCGGCATCGATGTCACAATTTTCCCCTGCTGGTTTGTGACGGATTATGCCGAGCAAACGCCAACAGGAAGGCGGCGTCGCTTAGTGCCCTGGAATCAGCTTGATGCGGCAGGAGGTCGTCGACGCTACAGTTTGGACGACGGTTCCAAGAGTGCGGTTTCGCCAATCAGATTTGTTGCAGCCTGCGAGCGCGGCCACATTCAGGATATCGACTGGAACTGGGCGGTCCACGGCGGCGTCAAATGTGGAAACCCGCTTTGGCTTGAAGAACAAGGAACGACGGGCGAACCACGGAACACCAGAATTGTGTGTGGATGCGGCCAATCTTTGTCGCTGGAGCAAGCGCAGATTCCCGGTCGTTTTGGCAAATGCACCGGCAAGCAGCCGTGGCTCCATTCCGACGCCGTAGACGGGTGCGGTAGAGAATTGCGGTTTCTCACACGAACGGCAACGAACACGTACTTTGCTCAAGTGCTAACAGTAATATCGCTTCCATCAGCCGAAGACGCTCTCACACGTCGAGTTCAGGAACATTGGGCCTCGCTCGGGAACGCAACCAGCGCGGCAGAGGTTGCAATGGCCCGTAAGTTCAATTCCGCTGTGTCGGCGGCTATCGAAGGCCACAGCGATGAGGCCGTTTTCTTGCGCATAGAGCGTTTGCGCAAGGCGATCATTCAAGATCTCGATAAGAAACCAAAATTTGCCGAGTTTGAGCTTTTTGCGTCTGGCACGAGGTTGATCGGTGAGAATAGGCCTGATGCAGAACTGCATGCCGAAACGCTGCAACGCAATGAATGGGGAGGCACGGCCGCCTGGCTTGAACAAATCCAGTCCGTGGTAGCGGTTCACAGGTTAAGAGAAGTCTCGTGCCTTTATGGGTTTACGCGTTTCGACGCAGCACCAACCTCGATCGATGGCGACATTGAAGAAGTATATATTGCTGTGGATGGTGCGCCAATCGCCACTGAGCTGTCATGGCTGCCAGCGGTCGAACAGTTTGGCGAGGGCTTTTTTCTACATTTCGATAGTTTCAAGATTGGCGCCTGGTTGTCGCGTCAACCTGTTATCGAGCGCGATGAAGCATTGCATACGGGTTTCAGAGCTTGGGCAGCCAAGAAATTTGAGGGCAAGAAACATCCCCCATATCCCGGAGCGCCCTACATCATGCTTCACTCGCTGAGCCATGCGCTGATGTCCGAGGTGGCGCTTGAATGTGGCTACCCTGCAACAGCGCTTAAGGAACGAATTTACGCACTACCGGACAGCGCTGGCCCCGGGCGGCTTGGCATTTTGATTTACACCGCGACGGCGGGCGCGCAGGGTACTTTGGGAGGCTTGCTTTCGGTGATCCCGCGTCTAGGGGATATCATCCACCGGGCACTCGACAAAATGACGATATGTTCGAGCGACCCGATTTGCGCCGATCATCAGCCCGAAGGACAATCAGACGACAGAGCGTTGCACGGCGCGGCGTGCCACAGCTGTCTCTTAGTTGCCGAAACAAGTTGCGAACATCGAAATCTTTTTCTCGATCGTGCCCTGTTGAGTGAGACGGTTTCGCAATCGGCTTGCCGCCTGTTCGATATTTGAGCGATGGCCGTTAATCCACCAATTGAAATCGTTTCAGTTCATCCTTGGAAACAAGCCCTGGACACATTCCTCAAACTCACTTGGGCGCTAGGGCTCGAACTGCGAGCGTCGTAACGCTGCCGGCCTTGGTTGGAGGGGTAAAGCTGGCTTTGATCGTGCACAAACGCAGAGACAAAACTTTTGCCCCGAAACTATGTGACCGATGAACTCGAAATTTGAGTGCCTCGGCCCCATCGACTTTAACTAGCATGGCGATGTAGCCTATTCTTTTGTCAAACTGGCAGCACAGCAAAATGAAGAATGTTTCGCGCAAAACCGTATTGGGTTTGCAGTTATTCCCCATGATCCTCGCCGAGGCGCGGGCACCTGAGCAACGTGCATTGGGAATGGGGGAATGACAGAGCCCCTGTTTGGGTCTTTGGATTCTGCCGCCATCGCCGAGAAGATACGCAAAGCAAAGTTCTCGGTATGCTATGCGGCGCCTGGCATCCAACCGGAGCCCGCGACGGCGATGGCAGACATTGTACGGCACGGGCTAATTGCGTCCGGCTTCATCACAGTTTGCTTGGACTTCGACGAGCGGGTGATGCGCATGGGATTTGGCGACATTGGCGCCGTAAAGACGCTGCGTGATGCGGGGATCAACGTCAGTTCAACGCCGGGGTTGCGCACAGGCCTCGTGATTGTCGACTACGAGGGATACATCTTCACCCCCACGGCACTCTACCTCGAAGAGGACCAGCGCCCAACGGAATCGCCGAATGCGATGCGTTTGTCCCGCGATCAGGTCACGGAGGCGCTTGCCCGCCTGTCGCCGACCGCAAAGATAATCGCAATGGCGCTAGCGAAAACACCCACCGAGCGCGAACGCATAGAGGTGCAAGCGGTCGAAGTGATATCCAGCCCTGTCTCAGATAATCAGTTTGCAGATATCGAAAGGCAGCTTGTCGAAGCGCCTCCGGTTCAATTTGACATTGCGAGGCAGGTCCGCGTCTTCGAACCCTACTTGCAGTATGTCGAACTTCGATTGATGGGCGCTGCGATCCACCGCCATCGCATCGCTATTCCCAAAATAATTCAGAATCTTGGAGCCGATGAAAGCGTTCAGGCTCGCCTGAAAACCACGTTCGACCTGATTGAGCGTGAAAGCGCGCTTTCCTCGAAGCCGATCGAAGACGAACTTAACGAGATCCGGAAGAATTTCACGCCATCGCTGGGCAGGGATCACGGCCGTGTTCTTTTAAAAGCGCAAAAGCCGCGGTTCGAGACGCGCTTGAGCGAGCTTCGAACGAAACTCGAGAAATTTCAGATTGAAGTCCGCAGCAAACTTCAGGAAAAGCTCGATTCGTCTCGCGACGAAATCGTCAGATACTATGTGCCGCGCGTTCTCGAGAATCCGCCGGATGCATTCCTAGGCCAACTGCTGACTGCCAAGCCTACCGATGAAGATGCAAGCAGATGGCTCAGCCTGCAGCTGGATCGCGTCTTTCCGAAAGCGGAGCAGCTGATTCAAAAAATGGAGCTTGAGCAGACCTACAAGGACGTAACGTTTGAGACTTTGAACAAGCCGGATTTTCTTTCGTCTATCAAAGTTGCCTTTTCTGCTGTCGACTGGGATCGTGCCTATGAGGAATATCGGGCAGCCGGTGAGAAGAGGTCATAGCGATGCCCGCTTTTGCCCGCACGATCGGCATCGACTATTCCGGCGCACAAACGCCGACAGCAAGCCTTAAGGGCCTGCGCATTTACATGAAGGTAGGCGACGGGCCGGCGCTGGAGATCCTGCCGCCGCCGAGTTCGCGCAAATACTGGACGCGCAAGGGCATCGCCGAATGGCTGGTGGAACGACTGACCGAGGATATCCCGACTTTGGTCGGCATTGATCATGGCTTTTCCTTCCCTCTGCGCTATTTTGAAGTGCATGGGCTGTTGCCAGACTGGCAGCGCTTCCTCGACGATTTCCAGCATCATTGGCCGACGGATGACGATCACGTCTATGTCGATTTCGTCCGCGATGGTGTCGCTGGCAATGGCGCGGCGCGGACGGGCAACGCGCGCTGGCGCCGCTTGACCGAAGAGCGCGCGCGTGGCGCCAAGTCGGTGTTTCATTTCGACGTGCAGGGATCGGTGGCGAAATCTACGCATGCCGGTATCCCTTGGTTGCGGTTCATCCGTCAGCACTTGCAAGGCCGCGTGCATTTCTGGCCGTTCGATGGCTGGGATATTCCAGCCGGACGATCAGCCATTGCCGAGGTATACCCGGCGTTGTGGAGCAGCGGCATTGCGGCGGAAGGGCGTGATCCTCACCAGCATGACGCCTTCAGCATAGCGACGTGGCTCGCACGCGCCGATCGGGACGGGAGCTTGCCGGACTTTTTGCAACCAGCATTGAAACCGCCGGAAAAGGCTTTTGCCCAAGTTGAGGGCTGGATACTTGGTGTTGCCTGATCGATCAGCCAACGCGAAGCATTGCTCCCAGCAAGGGCGTGGCTGAGGTCATGGCCGGAGAAGATTGGACCGACGCGCAGAACGCGCGATCGTTGCCGACTACTTCGCCATGCTTGCTAACGACGCCGCCAGACGGCCCTACAACAAGGCAGCGCATAACAGGGCCCTGCAAACCCGTATCGACCGCGGGCAGGGCTCGATCGAGTTCAAGCATCAGAACATAAGCGCCGTGCTGAAGGGAATGGGGGAGGATTGGATTCTCGGTTACAAGCCGGCCTTCAATTTCCAAGGGTCGCTGGAAGACGCTGTGGCGAGGTGGCTGGCGCGCAATCCGAGCTGGCTCACTCGGCCGCCTTCGCATAGCGCGACGACAGCCAACCGTCTGAGCGATGAAGGCCTGTTGTGGATCGGCCCGCCGCCGACGCGGGCAAACACGCCGCCGCCGGTTGAGCTTGCGCAGATGCTTGGTATTGCAATGAAGTTTGATGTCGCGGAACGGGATGCCCGAAACCGCGCCCTCGGCCGTGCCGGTGAAGAACGCGTCTTGTGGCACGAGCGGGGGACGCTAGCCGCCGTCGGCCGGGAAGATTTGGCGCGAAAGGTTCGGTGGGTGTCCGAAGAAGATGGCGACGGCGCTGGATACGACATCGCCAGCTTTGAGCATGATGGGCGGCAGCGGCTGATCGAAGTGAAGACGACCAACGGCTGGAACCGCACGCCCTTCCACATCAGCCGTAACGAACTTGCCGTAGCGGACGCGCGGCGAAACGAATGGTGCCTGCTTCGCCTCTGGAGCTTCAGTCGCGATCCAAAGGCGTTCGAGCTTCGCCCGCCGCTGGAGGCGCATTTGACGCTGACACCTACGAGCTTTGCTGCAGCATGGATGTGAATCGAGGACATCATGCCCGAGTTTTCCGACCTCACAGCTTTCCAGATGTACGTTGCAAACGACAGAGAAACTGCGACCGATGACTGAACTGCATTGTATCAAATTCGATCAGCGATATTATTGGCTAGACCTAGTCGAGCTTTGAATCGTAGGTCAAGCTGTACTGTAAGTTCGTCAAAATAAATTCTGTCGATGTCCAGAAGACTTAAGATCGACTGAATTTGCAATGTCAACGATGCAGTCAGGCGTTCAAGCGGCGCCCTGAGAGGCGCGGCCTTTTTGTTCTTCATCACCGCAGCTTGCGCCGCCTTTGCCGCCCAATCTGATAGGGCCAGATACTCTATAACCCGCTGTTGCTCTGCTTCGTCGTTTTCAACAGTCAGATTCTGCAAAGCGCGTGTAGCTCCGAAATGTTGTTGGAGCAGGCGACCAATGAGGCGCGGCCAGTCATGTCCATCCGCGATATAGACTGGGAGAAATTGTGACACCGAATATGATCCCGAAAGCGGCCGGGCATGGCCCAGGATGATCTGCATCAGCGCTCGCAGCCGGACCATTTCCGACGTAGAAATTCGCTTGTCAGCGAGTCCCTTTGATCGTTTTTCAAAGGCTGTGACAGCTTCTTGGAATTTCTTGGCGGTCGCGAGAGTCTGTGACGGAGCGACCGAGGGGCGGGACACTCCAGCTCTGCTACTGCTGTGCCGCTGATCGTCCTCCTCGGATTGGGGTTCGGTCGTTCTGAAGTCGATGGCGCTGAGCGCCTGTATATCCGTCTCCTCTTTCTCGCCCAAATCCGGCCCTACGAGACCTATCATCTGGTTCAGGCAATGGCTGACCAAGTTCACGGCCCGGTCGTGGCGGCTGTTGAGATAGAGGCCGAACGGTTTTCCTTGAGCGTTGGCAAGCGTGCGCGCGCGGATAAATTCCTCGTAAGATAGTTTGGCATATTCCCTGGCAGATTGCTCTTGAGCCTGCGACTTGGCCTTGGGGATGGAATGGGACGATCCTTCTTCGTCCTCGATGGCTTCAAGCTGATTGAGCGCTTCGATCAATGCCAAGTCCTCGTGGATGGTCTGCGCAAGGGTGTCCATCAGCCGCTTCTTTTGACCCTTCTGAGGAGGTAACGTCGTGACGGCGAGATAGTCTAAATCCGCCACTTGTATGGGCGCGGAAGTGGTGTTGTCCTCAAATGCCAGCACGCCATATTTGGGGCGCTGGCTCGTGGGCGGGATTGAATACGTGGCGAACCTCGCGCCGTCGATGTCGATGAGCGTCAGTTCCTCGCCGTCGCGGTCATAAAGCTGAATGGACATAGGATCGGAGGGCAATTTTTTGGGCGCCGTCCATGACACTTTCCCGGCCTGTAGCGTGAGCAACCCTCCATCAACTGATGGCGGCGTCGTTTCGATTTCGTCAAATGTCTCTTCGAGTTGAGCGAGTTGGTCCTTCTGGAAACGGGAGCCTTCGTAATCTGAGAGGCCCAGCGCTTCCAACGCCGATGCTCGTGCGACCCGCTTATAAATCCCGGCTTCCGCATTGCCGCCAAGCGTTGGCCCCATTAGCGCAGGGAAGGTGCAATTCATGCTTCCCGAAACGACATGGTCGAAGTTTCTGCCAAGCGCGATAATCAACTTGGCATGCACGAACCGCCCGGGGGCGTTGGGGCTGATATCGAACAGCGCGACATCCGAAAAGCGGGGAAGCTCGCTGGCCGGAAAGCCATTCGCGTCATTTTCTATCAGTATATCTGTCGCGGGATCGCCCAAGCCCACTTTTAGACGGGCGAGGCCTTCCAGTTTGGAATCCCAGTAGGGGGAAACCACGACGAGACGCTCGATGGGATCGTCGCCGACGCACGCGATGATCTGATCGAGGATGCTTAGCTCAGGCCGATCAAAAAGTAAGTTGAGCGCTTCTGTGCCCTCCGTGCCGAAGGCGAAATTAAAGGTGTCATCGCGAAGCCAGGGCGATGATCGCAATGCGCGCTGCAGGCTGATGGAGAACCATCGATCTTCAGCGGGAACATAGCGCCGCAGGTAGGCGAGCGCGGACATGAAAAGCTTGGCGTTCTCCGGTGACTCAGCCGACCAGGTGATGCTGGCGACTTGCTCCTTGTTGCCGCCCAGGCCGAGGGCGGTGAGGTTCGCAGAACCCACCATCAGCCGAGCTTTCGTTTCGCCGAGCAACATGGTGATTTTCGGATGGAACGCGCCCGGCGCGGCTACTTTTATGAGATGGTAGCTCGTGCCCGCAAAGCGCGGTGGGCCAAAATCTGAAAACGCGTGGTTGACCATGCCTGTGTCTGCAAGGACCACGATGTTCCGGCATCCGGCCCCGCGCAGTTTCGGGAAAGGGATGTCCTCGAACGCGAGCGATCCGAAGGCGTAGGTCGTCATGAAGGCTGAGTGAAACCCGCCTTCGCCGAAAGCTTCAAAATATTTCATGCCGCAGCCAGCTCTGCCTTGCCGATTGCCGTCACTCCACCGTTGTCGATCAGACTAATATCGCGAAGGAAGCGAAGGGCTTGGTCAAGTCTCGGACTGCTCGGAGATACCTTGATCGGTGCGCGATAGCGCAGCACGCCTTCCTCTGGCTCCATATGGAAGGTGTATGCCTTCTGGTTTCGGAATTTTCGGGAGGCGACCCACAGGTGCCTCTTTAAAATTCGCTCCCGGATCAAATCTGCTATCACCCGACCTGCATCGGCGGAGCGGTTGCGGTCGAGGAAATTGGCTTCCGTTCGTAGTGACTGGAAATAATCTGCGCCGCTGAGCGCTTCTTCCACCAAAGCGGCTTCTGCCTGCGCTTTTTCAGCCAGAACGGCGATTAGCGATACGGCGTTTCGAACCTGTTCGCTCGTTTCGCCCGTGTTCATCGCCTCCATCATGGCAGCAGCATATTCACGGGCTGCTGAGGCTTCCGCTTCGGCATTGATGGCGGTCGAGAAATCATCCCAACTTTCACCGCCGGCGGTCTGAACAGCATCCGCTAGCTCATCCGTTAACTCGCCCAATGACATTCTACGGCGGGGAGCTGCATCGATCGTTGTGAGCGCGGCTGACAGGATGACCTCATAAGCGAGCCTCAATAAATCGCAGGCTTGATAGAGGAACCACAACTGTGGAACCTGATGCGCTTGGCCTGCCTCTCTGGCAGGTACATTTTCGAACCAATGCCATTTCACCGTTTCGGCACGCGGCACGGATCCGTGCGTATCGGTGATCTCGAGCAGCATCCTGAGTGTGCTTCGGCGCATCTGGGCGGTCAGACTCCGCGCGTCGACAGAGCCGAGCAGGATGTCTTTGAGCAAAGTGTGTTCGTCGCTGCCTGGTTCCAGGTTCGTGGGCCTCATGGCCGCGAACGATCCAAGTTCGGAGACGGCGATTTTGCCAGCTTCGACAGCGTCGAAAAAGCGATCAGCCGTGTCGCCCAACTCCGAGGCGAGCGCGTCCGCCAGCTTGAGTGCGACATCGGAACATACGGGGTTTGGGTTGGGCTGGTCGGAACCGGAGAAATGGACGAGGCCCATTTCGGACATCTGCGTTGAGTAGATCGCGCCGAACGCGCCGCCCTTGTTTTTCAGGTAGCGAAGCTTCTCATCTGCGTCAGGATCAGCCCCAACGGTAAAGTCTATGATCCGAGGCGCATCCGATTTAGCGGTGACATCCTTTAGTGTTCTACCAGCCCAGTCAGAACCAGTTATACCAAGCTCGGGCTCACCGTGTGTGCAAATCAGCGCAAAGAGCGCCTCGCATTTGCGTTGAAATGATCGGAAAACCGCCGGGTTCAGATGTCGAATTTTTTCTTCGTAATGACGGAGGATTAGCGGGAAAAATGAATAGTAGCGATAGCGGAGCGTGATGGTGCTTATTCCGGGAACGAGAGATTGGTAAATCACCTCAATCGGTCGTTGCATTCCAAGAGGATCAAGCCCGCTGTCCTGCCCTAGCTCCGTCCATTCTGGAAATCCTTGCTCCAATTCCATCTTCGCCCCCGATGATGCCACTTTACTTGAATATGCTCGTTTAGCTCAAACGGGCCTGATTAAGCGCCATAAATCGGGACGGGGTGGCTAGAGCACCAGCAACTGTGGATCGGCGTCCAAAGCGGGAACCCCGCTTCATCTTCAGCCAGCGAATGAAATAGCCCAAGAAACATTGCGTTCGCTTGGGTCCCGAGCGGCGACTATTATATGTTGGCTGTCGGTCTGAAAGAGCCGTGAATCAAAGCTGTTGAGAAATTCGAAAGGTGTTTTGAACGCCGATCGACACCCTGCATGTGCCGCGAGCAAAACCAAGCGCTCGCACAAAGGCATACCTCGCCAATCGGGCAAAGCCAGCTAATAAAGATATCTTGCCTTTCGATCCCATTTAGGAAAGAAGTCGTTCTTAGTGGCAATGCTTGGTATTGATGCCATTCATAGCGAACCCTGAGTTACCGGCAGAGATGACACGTATCACAGGCACGTATGAGAGCACGGTAGCTGGCGGCGAAACCGTCGCCGCGTTTTTGCCCGCGCCCCTGCCGCCTCGCGATCCACCGCTGGTTATCGCTGGCCGGCTGGCGGAGCGGCTGCGCGTTGCTGAACAGGCACTGGCGCGGCTCGATCTGGCCGGCGCAATGGTACCGTCGCTGGACTGGTTTCTTTATGCCTTTGTCCGCAAGGAAGCGGTGATTTCATCGCAGATCGAAGGGACGCAGGCGACGTTGGTCGATCTCTTGACGTTCGAGGCGACGCCGGATGCCGCCGCAGGCGCCGACGTAGAGGAGATCTGCAATTACCTGGATGCCTTGAGCTATGCCCGCGCCGAACTGGTCAAATCCGATGGTCTGCCGCTGGCGATGCGGTTGCTGCACGAGGCACATCGCAGGCTTATGGATGGCGTCCGCGGTGCTGGAAAGCAGCCTGGTGAAGTGCGCCGCAGCCAGAACTGGATTGGCGGCAGCCGGCCGGGAAACGCCGCTTATGTTACGCCGCCGCCGCAACATCTGGCGGTTTTGCTCGGCGAACTCGAAAAATACATCCATGCAGATGATGACCTGCCGCCATTGATCCGCGCCGGCCTGGCGCATGTCCAGTTTGAAACGATTCACCCATATCTCGACGGCAATGGCCGCATCGGGAGGTTGCTGATCGCGCTATTGCTGGAGCATTGGGGGCTGCTAGGCGCACCGCTGCTCTACATCAGCCTGTTCTTCAAACGCCACCGGGCCGAGTACTACCGACGTCTAAATTCCGTGCGGCTTCAGGGTGACTGGGAGGGATGGACGGATTTCTTTCTCGACGGCGTCGCCACCATCGCAGACGAGGCGGTTGCCTCTGCACGCGAAATCTTTGCCGTCGTCGCCGCCGATCGAGCCCACGTTCTGGCGCTTGATGGCAGCTCGATTTTCGCGGCGCGGCTGTTCGAACTGCTACCGAGCCATCCAATAATCACGACCGCATCAGCGGTCCAATTGCTGGGGACTACCAAGCCTACGGCAACACGGGCGATTGAGGCGTTAATCGAAGCGTCGGTTCTAAAGGAAACCACCGGGCGGAAACGTGACCGAAGTTTTGCATATCTCGCGTACGTCGACCGCCTCAAGATTGGAACTGAGCTCGAGAATTTTTGACTGCTGTTGGACCGTCAGCCGACTGACCGCTTTCGGAACGAAATCTGAGGATAGCTGCCGCTGTCGCAGCCGTTGTCGTCTCGGCTCCTGCCGACCGAGTTTAAAACGATGAAGCCACAGAAAGGACCGAGGGATCGGCGGCCCGATTGTTGCGCCTTCGCATGAAGCGGTGCGTTTGCGAGAATGCATCAATAAGACCAACCGGCTTCGACACAGGCTTGCCAGTGTGGCTTCACTCGTTGATACGATGCACAACTTCTCCGGCTGAGACAGGGCCAGACATTTTCGGGGGAATGAGTGCACAAAAGCTATATCGGACAACAACTTCTGCTTGCCGTCGGACAGGAAAGTTTCGGGGTCAACGGATACGAGTTCACCACGCTCGTGCCCCTGATGACGACATCAGGGGAGCGCGTACGGCCGGAGGACTTTCCCAATCGCGAACTAGCCTGGTTCATGTTGTCCGGCCCCTTGGAGGTGAAGCGGGCGCGTCCGGGCAGGTTGCTCATCGGCACAATAGAAAAATCCCAACACTTCGGTACTCCCCAACCGGAAAAGGATCATTTCCAAGTCAGGATCGACTCTGCAGCGATCGCCGGATATCCCAATTTCATTCAAATACTTCAGCCACCTGGCGCAGTCGTCTTGAAGCCCGACGCAATATTGGACATGGCGGAAGTCGACCTGCCGTGCGAGCCAATGGCAATGGTGCTTGTGCGCATCGGCACGCAGTTAATCGGGCCCTTCAAGACAGACTATGAGGAGGTGAAAGAGGGCAAATGGCGAGTCCGCTTCAAGAAGGCTGCCGTGGATCGCCCCGTCAACCTATTTGACGGCGGCGCGATTCCCACCCAGACGGTCCGTGCTGACGTCTCGCTGCATGATAGTTCGCCGGCCCGTTCTTCCGGCGTGCACTCCTGCGTTTATGAACTTGCGCTGTGGTCCGATTTTACGACAGCCCAGCAATCGGCCAAAACGCTTCGGCTCAGTACCGAAGAGGAGGCCGTCAGCCGCATTGCCAAAGAGATCCTCACTCGCGCCAAGCGACAGGAGCTCATCCGTGACCTTAAGGAGCTAGGCGAAGTCGCGTCTCGAACCGGCAATGCTTCTCCGGAGGACTACGCCCTTCTGGAACGTGTTGTCGCCAAAGCTGAGGGGCGAACTAGCAGTGTGGATGCGCTGATAAACACGATCGTCGAGAGCGGTCGGTTCGAGAGCCGTATCGAGCAGTCCGTTCTCAAAGAGGTGGGCCGACTAATCGAAGAGCGAGCACTCGAAATTAACGCTTCGGCCCAGGAAAAGGTGGCCGAAGTTACCCGCGACCTTGAAGCAAAGCGCAAGGAACTGGAGCGCGTATCGGATGACATAAACCGCCGGCGCCGCCAAGCAGATGGGGAGCTGGACCAGGAGTTATCCACCAAACGGGCACGAATGGAGAAGGAACTAGCCGACCTTGAAACCATGGCAGAGCTAGTTAGGGAAGACATCGAGCGGCAGCGCCATCAAGTGGATACCGCGCTCGAAGGCGTCATCGAGCGATTTAATAACGGCCGCGAGGCTGTGCTGCGCGATTTTCTCGCGATCCAACCGATCTTGGAAAGGGTGGGACTGAAAGGACTTGCTACCTCCTCATCGCCTGAGACAGAGGCAGTGCAGACCTCGCCTCATAAACCGGCAAACGAGCAGCCGGGGCAAGGCCAACCGATGGAGGACATCAGCCTTCCCGATATCTGGGCGCGCGATCTGTCGATTGGAAATCCGTTGGACGAGGTGCTGTTCTTCGATCGGTTCTGCTCGCATGTCCACGATAATGGCTTCCGCTACGATCCCGCAGACCTGCTGGCCTTCCACTTGAGTGTGAAGTGTAACAACTTTGTGGTGCTGGGCGGCGTTTCAGGCGCGGGCAAGTCGTCGCTGCCCCGGCTTTATGTCGATGCCATGGCCGGCGACGCCGGCATGGAAGCAGCGCGCTATCTGAACGTCGACGTCAATCCTTCGTGGACAAATCCCGCCGACCTGCTTGGCTATGTAAATCTTATCGACCGCAGGTTCTATCCCGGATCTTCGGGCATGTTCACCTTCCTCGCTCGCTCGGCGATGGAGGCCGAACGCAAACGCGACGATGCCGGGGTGTATATCGCCTGCCTCGATGAAATGAATCTTGCACAAGTAGAACATTATTTCACGGGCTTCATCCAAGCGCTCTCACGCAGTGCGGTCGACCGGCATGTCACCGTGTTCGATGCATCAAGCCTCGCCGCGAGCGATCCGCTCAGGCGATGGTCACAACTGCCGTTGGGGGATCACATGCGGTTCGTCGGCACCGTAAACTTCGATGAAACCACACGCGTGCTCAGCCAGCGCATTCTCGACCGCGCGGATCTGATTACGCTCGACGGCCGCGATCTAATGGATCTGAACGGGACTGCATCAACCACTCGTGTTCCGGCAACCGGCCCGCAATTGCGCTATAGCGACATGCGCGATTGGATCAGCGAACGCGCGCTCTCGAAGAAGGCCGTTGCCCTGTTGAACGAATTGCAGGCGCCGCTGCAGGTTCTCGGCTGCCCGCTAACGTCGCGCCGACACGCTGGCATCCTCAGGTTCGTTTCCAGCGCGACCCCTGCACTTTTCCGAAACATGCAGGGCGATGTGGAAGCGCTGGCGCTCGACATGCAGATTGCACAGCGCATTGTTCCGCAGATCAAGGGCCTATTCCGTCGCGACGCCCAGCTTGCACTCGACAAGCTCGACGGCATCCTTAACGCGCAGGACTCGGCATTTGCACGGACCCGCCGCCTCATAGGGCGCGTAAGGGAAATTGACGAGGATCGGGACTCGCTTTGGATGGCCGACTGACACATGGATGAGCCGCTACATCTCGCGCTGTATCGCGGAACAGAGGCTATACTCACTCTAGATGCCGCGACCCTGACCGCAACTGCGGCGGCAATGGTGCTTCCAGAAGACGTCCGGGTCGCCATCGAATTGACCCCACGTCAGCATGGTCGCGAATATCAGGTGAAGGTTGGGGACGAGGCGTTTGCACCCACCCATTCCGGACGACGATCGGTCGAATGGGAGGACAAAGCCTTGTTCTTTGACAGCGCACGCGGCCCCACACGCCTTGTCTTGGAGGACCGCGTTGCCGACAGCGGTGAACGTTGGCGCGAGATCATGGACGTGGAACTCCTGATTACGCCGACTAAGATCAACGCCACAGCTTTCGACTGCATGGTTGACGACCTAGCGCAACTGGCTTCGGGTTTGCTCTTCGACTTACTCGCTAAATCCAGCCTACGCATCCAAGCGGTCGATGCTCAAAGACCCGTCGGCATCTTCGCCCGCTCCCCGCAGGCTGAACTCCGGCTTTTGGGCAGTATCTGCCAGCGAATGTCTAAGCCGCTCGATCTTCTTCTCCAGCAACCGGAAACCGTGCTGACGCGCCGGCAGAGGCTCCAGGCATGCTACGGGCATGAGGCTTTCTCACCGACTCAGCTGAGCCGTCTCGCTGGTCGAGGCTTGGATTTGCGGCGCGCGGATTTCGTGCGCCCATTCTCAGCAGATGTCGATATCATCCATCGTAGCGCAGACATACTTGAAAACCGCATTATCTTGGCGTTCCTGCACCTTCTGGCCAATCGAGCAAAAGCATGCCGGGAACGCGCGCGAGAACAAATGAGCCAGATGGATGACCGTGTCCGCCACTGGTTGGCCGCAGGCGCTCAACGTGACGTCTTCGACCATGAACGTCCGCATCGCGAAAAGCTGGTGGCCGCTTGTGATGAGGCTGACTTCATCCTGCGCCAACTTGGAACAGCCATCGTCGGTCTCGGCATACTGACCCCATACAGCTTCGACAGAGGCGTCCCGGACACCCCGCTTTTCCGCAACGTGGCTCAATATCATCATCTGTGGCGCGTCATGCGCCAATATCTTTCCGATACGGTCATATCGCTAGAGATAGGTGCACAGGAGCGCTTGAAACAGACTTGGCGGATGTACGAACAGTGGGTGTTTCTCCAGCTCGCCGAAGCTGTTCGGAATTGGGGCTTATCATGCACGAACTCGGGAGATTTTTTGGCCGCGCTGAGCAGGAGGCGCTTCACGATCGATCTGCAACGCGACTCCTACTTGGTCTTCACAAACAACGTGGATACAAAAGTCGTCATCACCTACGAACCAACCATCTTCCGCAAAGATATTGCCGACAAGGCAGGAGCTCGCGTCTTCAGCGGGATGGCGTCCGACCTGCCACTTTCACCCGACGTGCTAATCGAAATCCTGCGCCTCACACCCAGCGGTTCCTATGAGGTTGTCTCTGCTGCCGTCGTTGATGCCAAGTACAGTCGGACGCCGGAAGTCTATGTGGAGCGATGCCTGAAGTACCAGAAAATCCGTCATACCGGCACCAATCGTCCCATCGTCAAGCAGGTCTGGATCGCGGCCCCGGTGTCCGAGGGCATTTACCCTGAGGACTCTGCAGTAATCTGGACAGACGAAGGCCCTCTCATCGAAAAAGATGAATTCATAGCGGGCCACTTCGGCATGACTCCGGGCCGTGAAGCAGATGAGGCAAACGACGAAGGCTCAGTAAACGCAGGGGCGCGTCGCTTTGTGCATGGGCTTTTCACGCATCTGGGCGTCAATCCTTCCTCCCGGAGCATGGAGCGGAGTAGCCAAGCAAGATCAATCAGATCATAAAACTCCAGCAATGTCAGGTTGTTCGCCCTTTCCGGCTACGCAAATCCGTTATCCAGTGCCGTCCGCTCAACCAAGTCATTCCAGCTTTGGCCGCCGTTCGGATACAAATGAATGCCGTTCCCGATCAGCAGAGCCACCCGTCACCCCGCACGACCGCGCAACTCTTCAATCATGTTTTATCTATCTCCAGCCAATCGACACCGCCTATCCGGTACAATGGCCCCCTGTGGCTTGAGGGGGGCGTGGAGCGGGAGGTTCACTGGACCAGCGACGACTGACGGCAACAAGTGACGGCTTTCGGGAGCGACGGCGAGGCAACAGAATGACTGGTTTTAGGGCGCTGAGCGGACGCAGGTTAGCCTCGCCTCGTGCTCCAAACGAACAATCGCCGTTCGCTTAATCGAGTTATACCGTAAGCGGTGGCTGGGCACCGCGGTTTTCGTGACGGGCTGATTTTGGCATGCGCTTGACCTGGTGTGTCGGGAGCGCGGCTTCATGGAACTACAAAGTGAGCTACGGATGGAGCCTGTGAACCGGGC
>Ga0209906_100267_pt1 | contig 36382 bp, 31 predicted proteins | sample FECB24metaG_FD_188303 | JGI IMG/M metagenome (GOLD analysis project Ga0209906, IMG submission 188303) | Cyanobacterial communities from the Joint Genome Institute, California, USA from Joint Genome Institute, California, USA - FECB-24 metaG... ... | reverse complement strand
CTGATCTCAACAAGAGGTGCGACATAGGAAAGGGCCCGATCGGGCCCTTTCCTATGTCGCACCCATCTCACGCAAGTGGCCGGCTTTTACTCCGCCGCGCTGGCCTGGAATTGCTCCGCCGTTGACAGAAAAGACCTCTCGCCACTCATCCGCGCGGCCGCTGCGAAAGTGATAGTCTAGGCTGTCGTGCCGCGTCTCGGCGTCCTTCTTCGAGAAGTATTTGGAGTAGCCGCCATAGAAATTGATATACCTGTCGACAAAGCGATCCCACTCCGACACCATCGACTCAAAAGTTGAGAAGTGCACAGCGATGTGCTTTTCCATGTTGATCCAGCGCTCAATCCAACGAATCGCGCTTTGGTATTGAGGTAGAGCCAGCATTGCCTTCGCCCCAATGGTATTTCCTTCTTTCGAGTACTCTCTTTGGACTGCCAGCTGCTCGGGATACTTCTCAAAGTGATGGACCAGTGACACCAGTACCTGCCGTGGGTCGCGGACATGGACGATGACGCGATGGATGCCACCGCTTCGGAGCCGCATCATCTGTTGCTCATTGGGCTCCAGGTGGGTGGTGTGGCACGCGCCGCCACGGGCGAAGTCGCGCGCCCAACTATCCACGACCCGCGTATGGGTCAAAGCGTAGGAGACGCTCGGAAGGCCGAACCCGGAGTTGAAAATATTTGCCACAGTCACCGAACCGGATTTGCCTTGAGATACGAGGACGATGCTGGGCAGGCCCTTGTCGATATTTCGCATCCTCATCTCATTGATGCGAGCCGCTTCAGCCGGATCGGGTTTCGAGAGAATATTCATATGCGGATACTTAGCATGCTGCTTGTCGAGCATCAGGGCTGTGCTCTCTAGGCGATACGAGTTGATGAGAACGCTGGCAAGTTGCCCACTGACATACGTTGCAAAACAGCGGTAGGCGATTTCGGGCATGCTCTTGTTCGCATCGACGAAAATTCGAGAGGCGCGATCATAATCCGCCCTTTCATACGCGGCTTGAAACTCGGCGATCTCATTTTTAAGCGGGTTTGAATTGTCCAATACCAGTCCTCCGTAGCCGCGCGCCACTGCTTCGCGCCGCCTGCCTGCCGCATGCGGGCGCGACAGTACCCTAAGCGCTCCCGATAGCGCCAGACCATAACGAGGAACATCGACACGGCGCCTGTCCTTGTCCCTCGCCGTTGCGGAGGGCCGTGCCGCAACCGCGACACCTCACGTGATTTGTATCACGTTGGCCTGACTTGGGGATTTTGGTCGCCCCACCGCCCTCCACATCAGCCACGCGACGGGTCAGGGTTGATGTCGTGCGGGACGCATTGCCGCGCGCGTCGGCTTTCGTCTATTTGGGTTACACCTCTGGACGCGGTCGACGTGCGGGAAAGAAGACGCATGCATATCGCCTGCCGCGCCGAGGTGGATGGATTGCGCGCCGTCGCCATCCTGCCCGTGGTCCTGTTCCATCTCGGCGTCGCGGGTTTTTTGGGCGGCTTCGTCGGCGTCGATGTCTTCTTCGTCATCTCCGGCTTCCTGATCACCAGCATCATCCATGACGGCATCCGCAACGGGAATTTCTTGTTCAGGATCTTCGACATGCGGGGCGGCGTTTGCCACACAACGCATCTGGAGCCCGACGCGGGGCAGATGCTGCGGCTGAGGAATGCCGGTATCCACAGGGTGATCGTCCATGTTCGCGATCCCCGCCAGACGCTCGTGTCGATGGTCCACCACCTGGACATGTATCCCGAGCAGATGGTCGGCCTTCGGGCCTCCGCCAAGGAAGCCGACACGGTCAGCGCCAAGGCCATGGCGGTGCTGCGCTTCTACCGCCAGGAGGTCAGCTGGATCACCCGCTGGGTGGAGATGGAGAAGCACATCGCCGTGCATTTCTCGACCTTCGAGTCGATGGTGTCGGACTGGGATCGCTTCGTCGACCGCTATATCGACTTCTATGGCGGCTACTCGAAAGTCTTCTCCAAGAAGGACGCCGAGACGCGCCACGAAACCCTGGACTATCACTTCCGCAGCGGCCGCTCGGACGAGTGGCGCGAGGTGTTCTCGAAGGAACAGGCCGATGAGCTGTCCGCGATGCTGCCGCAGAACCTGAAGGACCGCTTCGACTGGCCCGAGTGAAGATGACGCCGGTCGAATTTGATTGTGGGCCGGCCTGCCTTGCAGCCAGGCGCTGCCGTCATCACATTGGGGTGACACTCTGACACGGCCGAGCAGCGGGATGAACGACCCGCGCAAATCGCCTGCTGGCTCGAGTTTGATGGGTTGCGCGCCGACGGCATCCTGCTCTTGGCTTGCTTCGATCCCGATGTCGCGGACTTCGCCGGCGGGGTCGTCGGCATAGACGTCTTGCTGGTCGTCTCCGGCAGCATCGGAATACCTGCGAGACCGACTAGCCATGCCTCCTTGTTCGTGGTTGCACCGGAGCCTGCGCCATCTCGGGAGCGGCATGCGATGTGTGACCTGGCACGGTTCGTGCCCGCACCGCCATTTACGGCCCGCAAGGCGCGATGCTATGGCAACGCGTTCCCGCAATGAGGCCGGTCAATGAACGAGGCGAACCGTCCGAGGCTCTCTGCTCTCTATGTCGCAGTCGCGGCCCTGCTGGTCGGCCTGGCGCTGTTCCAGGCACTCCAGAAGAACATGCACCACAATCTGACCTGGGGTCCAACCGCCGACATCGAAAGCATGTCGGTGGCGATCTCGGACATGGTCTACGGGCTCGACCGCGGCTATGTCATGCACAAGCCGGTCATCGACCATCTGTTGGAGAAACTGTGGAAAGATGGCGGGGCTGATCCCGATGCATCACAGGCGCTGTTGCGGGACAACGCCGCCATAAACGTTGCCATCACGGGTGCAACCAGGCTGGACATCGCGCCAAACACCGCCACATGGGGCGATTTCGAGCCCTTGTACGAGCGGACCTGGCGCCCGGTGTTCGTGGAGGACATCGGGCGCGCCGACTACCACAAGCTGGCCTTCACGCTGTTCGGCTTCCAGGTGGAGAGCATCCACTATGTCTATTTCGTGCTGTTGTTCGCGGCCACATTGATTTTTTGCATCGGCTTCCACGGCAGCCCGGCCGCAATGCTGGTGCTCATCGCCTATCTGGTTGGACTGAACGTCATGCTGCAGAGCAGCTTTTTTTCGCCCGGTGCCCCATCTATATCGGCCTCCCGTGCCATTCCAACGCTCGCTGTCATCCCGCTGGCGCATCTGGCTTTGACAGCCTGGACCGGCGCGCGCCTGCGCCCAGTGACCGCGGTCGCCCTCGTCCTGCAGGCGTGCCTGCTCATCTTCATTGTCTGGTCGCGAACTTCGGCGCAGTGGGGCGCCATTGCGATGGCTGCCGTGGCGCTGCCGGCCTGGTGGTTTCGCCGGCTTGAACGGCGCTGGCATGCGCTGATCCCGCTAGCCCTTGTCGCGGTCGGGCTCCTTGGCATGCGCGGCTACACGCAATACGCCGCACACCCCGCCTATTTCACGGACGAACTCCTGCCGGGGCACGTGGTCTGGCATTCGGCCTATCTCGGATTGTCGCATCATCCTGACTGGCCCAGTGACGGCTCGCGCGCAGACAGCATCGCCTTCAATGCGTCGGCCAACTACATGAAGAAGACGCAGCCCGATTTCCCATTTCTGGCGTCCAGGCTATCGACCACCTACTGGTTTCGCATGCACGACCAGATCATCAAGAAGCTTTATCTCGAGTTCGCCGTCGCGAACCCGCGCTACATGCTGGAATTGTTTACCTGGTATAAGCCTGCCCGTTACATCACACGGTATCGATCCTTCCTGACCGGCATCAGCGGCATAGGCATTGCCGGCGGGCTGGCCGCCATTCTGGCCATTGCGGCGGGGCTGGCCGCGCTTCGGTGGCGCGCCCGCGATGTTGCGGCCTATGTACTGGTCCCGGTCGGCGCGATCGCGCTCGGCTCGCTGGCGCCGTCGGTGTGGGCCTATCCGGGATCACACGTGATGCTCGACACGGTCCTGGCCATGACGGTCTTTTTCGGTCTCGTGGTGGCAACAGCGCTCGGCATGCTGGCGAATGCGTTTCATCGGAGAGTCCCCACCGCCCCTCTTTCGGTGCGCGAAACTTCTCACGCGGCCGACGATCGGGAAATCTGACTTATGCATATCGCCTACCGCCCCGAGGTGGATGGACTGCGCGCCGTTGCGATCCTGCCCGTGGTCCTGTTCCATCTCGGCGTCGCGGGCTTTTCGGGCGGATTCGTCGGCGTCGATGTGTTCTTCGTCATCTCCGGCTTCCTGATCACCAGCATCATCCATGACGGCCTCCGCAAACGGGACTTCTCGTTCCGGGTCTTCTACATCAGGCGCGCCAAGCGCATCCTGCCCGTGCTGCTGACGGTGCTGGCTGCAACCTACTTGGTGGGGCTGGCCTTCTTCTGGCCGATCGAGCTGACGCTGCTTGCGCAAAGCACTATCGCCACGCTGCTCTTCGTCTCCAACATGTTCTTCTGGTGGCAGGTCGGGTATTTCGGTCCGGACGCCCACAGCCAGCCGCTCCTGCATACCTGGTCGATCAGCGTCGAAGAGCAGTACTACATCATCTTCCCGCTTATGCTCGTGCTGCTCGCCCGGCTTGGACGCAGCATGATCCAGGCGGCCGTCGTGACGCTGCTCGTCGCCGGCTTCGTCGCCAGCAGCTTTGCGATCCACGCCTGGCCGAACGCAGCCTTCTACCTCTTTCCCTTCCGGTTCTGGGAACTGATGGTCGGGTCCGCGCTGGCGGTCCTGCCGCTGCCTCGACCGGGAAAGACCCTCGGCAGCGTCGGCTTCCTGTGCGGCCTGGTGATGATCTGCGTTGCGGTCGCGACGTTTGACGAGGCGAGCACGGTGCCGGGACTGGGGGGGTTGCTGCCCTGCATCGGCGCGGCACTGGTGATCTGGTCCGGTCCCGCGGTGCGGTCGTCCGTGGGGCTGCTGCTGGCCAATCCGGTCACCGTCGGCGTCGGCAAGATTTCCTACTCGATGTATCTCTGGCATTGGCCGATGATCGTTTACCTGCCGCTGCTCGGTCTTGGCCATGACACACTGACGCCCCCGCAGATCGGCGGCTACCTTGTCGCCCTGCTTGCGCTGTCCGCAGGCTCCTACTACCTCGTGGAGAATCCGTTCCGCCGCTATCCGATCTTTACCACGACGCGCCGATCCGTGCTCATTGGCGGAACGGTGGCGGCGATGCTCGCACTATTCGCCATCGGCGTCGCCACCGACGGCCTTCCACAGCGGCTGACGGCGGCCGAGGCTAAAATCTACGAGACCGTCGGCAAGTACCGGAGTAGCGGCAACCGCCCTGAATGCTTCATGCCGAACGAGGCCGATGCCGCCTCGTTCTCGGTCGAGCACTGCATGAAGGCGACTGCCGGTAAGAAATCCATCCTGCTCTGGGGCGACAGCGTGGCGGCCTACCAGTCGCCCGGGCTTCGCACCGTAGCAGAGTCGGCCGGCGTGACTCTCATGGTTGCGACGATGGGCGGCTGCCGCCCGATGGTCGGCGCCACATATGCTTCGGCTTGCGACCGGTTTACCGCGCGCATACGCGAAGAAATTCGAAAGGCTCGCCCAGACCTCATCGTGCTGTCGGCGCGCTGGAACGTTCCTGATACCGATCCCGGACAGACCGGTATCCGCGTGCACGAACGGGGCGCGGCGTTCGCTAGATCACTTCGCGATGAAGGATTCGAAGTCGTGATGTTCGGACCGCCCGTGCAGTTTACCGTGTCCCTGCCGCTAGCTCTCATGGCGGCAGGTGTACGCGATGTGGAGCATTACGACACATCAGCGATCTTCTATCGGCCGGCCTACGTCATCGACGAAGCGATGGTCGAACATTCCCCCTCCGAACCGGGAATTCGCTATACCTCCGTCATCGGCAAATTGTGTGAGGACCAGCGTTGTCCACCGATCATCCAGGGCGTGCCGCTAACATGGGATGAACATCATCTCACCCGCGAGGGCTCGGACTATCTCGCGGCGAGGGTGATGCCGGAACTGATGCATCGGTGATTGACGCGTCGTGTGCGCGGTTCGGAGGCAGAGGCGGAGGGCGCAACGTGGGCTGCGCCTTCCGAATGCTTACGCTCAGCTGATATTCAGCAAGATCCGGCCGCTCGTACCCGAGCGCATCAGGTCGAGCGCGTCGTTGATCCTGTCCAGCGAAAACTCGTCGGTGACGATGCCCTCGTAGCCGATCTTGCCGGCGTCGGCGAGGCGGACGAGGCGCGGGATGTCGCGCGCCGGCTGGCAGTGGCCGCCCTCGGAGCCCTTCAGCACCTTTTCGAAGTGCAGCGGGAGCGTGTAGATCTCGACCTTGTCGCGCGGCACGCCGACGAGGATGCAGCGGCCCTTCTTGGCCGTCATCTCGTAGCCGAGCTCGATCGGACCTTTTGCGCCCGTCGTCTCGATCACCTTGTCGACACCGTCGGGACCGACGATCTCGCGCACCAGACCCGCGACATCCTTCTCGCGGCCGGAATTGATGGTGTGCGTGGCGCCGAACTTTTTCGCCATCTCCAGCTTGTTGTCGAGCAGATCTATGGCGATCACCGGATGCGCGCCCACCATGGCGGCGAACTGCACCACGTTGAGGCCGACGCCGCCGACGCCGAAGACGACAACCGATTCGCCGACCGCCACCTGCGCGTCATTGTTGATGACGCCGAGCGCGGTGGTGACGGCACAGCCGAGCAGCGGCGCCGACTTTCTGTCGATCGAGGCCGGCACGGGGGTAACGCGGTTTTCCGAGACGACGGCGTATTCGTTGAAGGTCGTCACCCAGCCGGCATTCACCTTGCGGCCGTTCCAGGAATAGGCCGGTGTCGGCGACTGCATGCCCTTGCCCGGGCGCCAGTGCATGATGACCGAATCACCCGCCTTGCAGGAGGACACGCCCGGGCCCGTCTCCACGACGATGGCCAGCGCCTCGTGCCCGAGCAGGTGCGGCAAAAACTTGTCGACGCCCTTGACGGCGTCGATCTCGTTGATCTGCGCGCCGCAGATGCTGGAGGTCTGCACATGCACCAGCACCTGGCCGTAGTCGAGCCGGTCGGGCAGGTCGATCTCGTCGATCACGAGGGGTTTGCGCGATTCGACGAGAATCGCGGCTTTTGCTTTCTTGATGTCCACTGTCGTCCCCGATCACTCGAAATAGATGAATTCGTAGTCGCCATTGTAGCCGAAGCGGTTGTAGAGCCAGATCCACTCCGACGTGTGCAGGATGGATTCGGCTGTCAGCGCCCAGCATTCGAGATTGTGCATTTCTGCGACGTTCCGGTAGCCCTCGACCATGATGTAGGCCTGCTTGCCGACGCGCTCGACTTCCGAGACCGCGGTCTCGAGTTCGAACAAGCGGAAATTGTGGAAGGTGCCGAGCGAGATGACCAGGTCGAACTGGTCGTCGCCATAGGGCAGCACGTCCTTGGCGTTGTAGTTGTAGAGGAAGGGACGCACCTTCTCGTGGCTGTTGGCCAGTCCATGCTTGGAGATGTCGATGCCGGCGATCTTCAGGCCGGGCAGGATCTTCTGCATCTCGTAGAGCAAAAAGCCCTTGCCGCAGCCGACGTCCAGCACGCTCATGCCGTCCTTCAGGCCATATGTGTCGATCAGCGCCTGGGCGACCGGGGCCCAACGGCCCTCGATGAAGCGGTAGCCGCCATAGCCGAAGCGGCGGTCGCCGTCCCAGTAGTCCGCCTCGTATTCGCGCGCCTTCAGCGAGCAGGCGATCTTGTCGTCATTCATGCGCCCCATGTAGTCCCGCTTGGTGGCGGTGTGCAGCGGCGTAACAATCTCGAGCAATCGTCCCATGAAATTCCTCTGGTGGCTTGAGCGCCCCGGCGACACGGCGCGGCGGACGCTCGAAGGAGTGGCGAAACGGATGAAAATGGCGGGTCGCGCGTGTCTGGCCCCCAGGGTCCGCGTGGCGGCGGGCCCGCCACGTCTTACGCAAGACGAGGGGCGAATTCAACCGCAAAGGCGCGGCGCAGTGCGGTTTCACCGGCGCGCCGGACAGCCTGCGCGGCGCGGGACTTGACCCCGTGGCCCGAGTGTAGCAGACAACGCCGCCTGTCGGGTTCGCGGCTCCTGACAGGAAGATGCCCTCGACGATTCGGTCCGCACCTCTCCGGCAGGCGCGATGCTACGGCTCCCCCGTTCATGAACGACATCGGACGTCACATCGCTGTCTTCGAAGGCATTGCGCCTTATGAGGGCACGCCGCCGCAGGGCTTCTACCCCGACTGGACCGGCGCGCTTACCCATGCCGACTTCCGGGCCTACCAGGGTATGAAGGCCGACAAGGTCGGCGGCCGCTTCATCAAGACGCGGCTGCCGGTGGTCGAGGACGGCGAAGGCTGGTTCGAGGCCGTCAGCCAGGTCGAGGCCGCCCGCGAGGCGCGCGGCCACTACGTCATGATCACGCTCGGCGCCTGCTATGGTGCGCAGGCGGTCGGCAGCTGCCTGACGCTGAAGGCTGTCAACCCTATGCCGTTCAAGCTGGTCGCCGTCGAGCCGGAACCGACCAACCTCACCTGGGTCGAGCGCCATTTCCGCGACAACGGCATCGACCCTGACCAGCACTGGCTGATCGGCTCCTCGGTGGGGGCCACCAACGAACCGACGCTGTTTCCGGTCGGCGCCCCGGGATCGGGCGCGCAGAACACGGTGTCGACCAATCAGCGCCAGTCGCGCGAAATCTATGCCAAGGTGCTTACGTCCACGGGTGAACGGGCCAAGGATGCGCTGCGCAGCATCCTCCTCGAGAACCGCACGGGACTCAGGCGCGACCTCCTGTCGGGCCAGGAATCCGACGAGCGGGCCGACGCGATCGGCTCGGCCATCTTCAGCCTGCGCAACGCCAAGCGACGGCTGCGCGACATGCTCAAGGGGCAGCGCCGCGACAAGTCGAAGCTTCAGGAGAGCCCTAATTATTTCATGAGCGACATCGTGCTGCTCAGCACGGTGACGCTGAAGGACATTCTCGGCCCGTTCGACCGCGTCGACTATCTGGAGGTCGATATCCAACAGTCGGAGATCGTGGTCTTCCCGCCCTTCATGGACCTCGTGAAGCGCAAGGTGCGGCGCGTGCATCTCGGCACGCATGGGCGCGACGTGCACCGCGAACTCGCCGCGCTCTTTCGGCGGGACGGCTGGGAGATCGTCTTCGACTACGAGCCGAACGGCGACTACGTCACGCCGCATGGCAAGTTCTCGCTCAACGACGGCGTGCTGACGGTCCTCAACCCGGATCTGGCCCCCAAACCGTAGCGCCCTTGCCGCCCGCCATCCGCGAAGGCATAACCGCCCGATGACGCAGCCGATCGCGGTGACCGACCCCTCATGATGAAGCGCGCCTTCGACGTCGTCGCCTCGCTTGCCGGGCTCGTCATCCTGTCGCCCGTCATGATCCTGCTCGTCCTTGCCGTGCGCCTGACGTCAAGGGGACCCGGCATTTTCAGCCAGACGCGCGTCGGCCGCGATGGCGTTCCGTTCCTGTGCCACAAGCTCCGGACGATGCAGGCCGGCACGCCGCATCTTCCTACCCATGAGGCGGCGGCGAGCTTCGTGACGCCGCTCGGCCGTTTCCTGCGCCGCACCAAGCTCGACGAACTGCCGCAGCTCTACGACGTGCTGGCGGGGACGATGAGCTTCGTCGGGCCGCGGCCCTGCCTGCCCTCGCAGACGGAACTGGTGCGCCTGCGCGCAGAGCGTGGCGTGCTGGCGGTGCGGCCCGGCATCACGGGGCTTGCCCAGATCCAGGGCGTCGACATGTCCGATCCGCTCCGGCTTGCCGAGATCGACGCGGACTATGTGCGCTCCGCATCCTTTGCAGGCGACATGCGGATCATCCTGGCGACCGTCTTTTCCGCCGCCGGGCGGGGCGATCGTGTCAAACTATGACAGGCGGGCGATGTACCAGGGCATGGCAGCTTCCAGGCCGCGTCTGAGATCGTAGCGCGGGGCGTAGCCGAGTTCAGTTTCCGCGCGGGCGATGTCGGCCTGCGAGTGGCGCACGTCGCCCGCCCGGAATTCGCCGTGAAGCGGCGCCAGCGGATAGCGCACGCCGTTTTGCTTGAGAACGTCGACCATTTCGCCAAAGAGCTGGTTCAGGCTCGTGCGCCCGCCGGCGGCCACATTGAAGATCCGGCTCGTCGCCGGCTTCTGCCCCTTTGCCGCCAGAAGATTGGCCTGCACGACATTGTCGATGTAGCAGAAGTCTCGGCTGGTCTCGCCGTCGCCATGGATGCTGACCTGGCAGCCGCCAATCATTGCGGCGATCCATTTCGGAATGACCGCGGCATAGGCGCCTTCCGGGTCCTGGCGCTTGCCAAAAACGTTGAAGTAGCGCAGGCCCGCCGAGCCGAAGCCGTAGGAACGGGCGAACACGTCGGCGTAGAGTTCGTTGACGTATTTGGTCACCGCATAGGGCGACAGCGGCCGGCCGATGACGTCCTCGCGCTTGGGCAGGTCGGGGTGGTCGCCATAGGTCGAGCTCGACGCGGCATAGGTGAAGCTCTCCACGCCGGCGTCGCGCGCCGCGACCAGCATGGTGAGGAAGCCGTCGATGTTGGCCGCGTTGGTGGCAAGCGGGTCGCCGAGCGAACGCGGCACGGAGCCCAGCGCCGCCTGATGCAGCACATGGTCCACGCCTGCGCAGGCGGCGCGGCAGGTCTCGCCGGACACGATGTCGCCTTCGACGAGGCAAAACCGCGCCCATTGCGCCGGCGACACCAGCCCCCTCACCTCTTCCAGATTGGCCCGGTGGCCGGTGGCGAAATTGTCGAGACCGACGACCTCCTGGTCCAAGACCAGCAGCGCTTCGAGGAGGTTCGAGCCGATGAAGCCGGCGACGCCGGTCACCAGCCAGCGCGCGGGTGCCTCGCGCATGCGGATCAACAGTCGCTCGTAGGTCTCGGACAGGGCCGCTACAGACGCCACAGCCGGACCCCCGCCGCTTCGATCGCCTTGCGGTCATAGGCCGACTTGATGTCCATGAAGACGCCACCCGGCTTCAGCCTGGCGAGCAGGTCCGACAGAGGCCGCGCCTTGAACACGCCATGCGAGACGGCGGCGACGATCGCGTCCGCCTCGTGCGGCAGGTCGTCCCAGTCCGTCAGCGTCAGCCCGTATTCGTGCATGGCGTCTTCCGGCCTGGCCAGAGGGTCGTGGACGATCACGTCGCAGCCGAATTCGGCAAGCTCGGCGACCAGATCGGCGACCTTGCTGTTGCGCAGGTCGGCGCAGTTTTCCTTGAAGGCGAGGCCGAGCACGATGATCTTTGCGCCGCGCAGCGCGCCGCCGGCCTGCGAGATCTTCTTGACCGTCTGCTGCGCGACATGGGCCGCCACGCCGTCATTGATGCGCCGCCCGGCAAGAATCACCTGCGGCTGGTAGCCGAGCATTTCGGCCTTGTGGGTGAGGTAATAGGGATCGACGCCGATGCAGTGGCCGCCGACGAGGCCCGGCCGGAAGGGCAGGAAATTCCACTTCGTGCCGGCCGCCTCCAGCACGTCCAGCGTGTCGACGCCGACGCGCTCGAAGATCAGCGCCAGTTCGTTGATAAGCGCGATGTTCAAGTCGCGCTGGGTGTTCTCGATCACCTTGGCGGCCTCGGCGACCTTGATGGAGCCGGCGCGATAGACGCCGGCGGTAACGATGGAGCCATAGACCCCTGCCAAGGTCTCCAGCGTCTCGGGCGTATCGCCCGCGACCAGCTTGACGATCCTGGTCAGCGTGCGTTCCCGGTCACCCGGATTGATGCGCTCCGGGCTATAGCCGACGTTGAAGTCGCGCTTCCAGACCATCCCCGACGTCTGCTCGAGCGCGGGAACGCAGACCTCCTCTGTGGCGCCCGGATAGACCGTAGATTCGAAGACGACGATGGCGCCGCGCTTCATGTGTTCGCCGACGGTGCGCGCGGCGGCGGTCAGCATGCGCAGGTCCGGCTGGTTGGCGTCGTCCACCGGCGTCGGCACCGCGACGATCAGCACGTCGCAGTCGCGCAGCACCGCCGGATCGCTGTGATAGGTGAGATACGTCGCGGCCCGCATCTCGTCGCTCGCGACCTCGCTGGCCGGATCGACGAAGGCGCGATAGTTGGCGACCTTCTCCTGCGACAGGTCGAATCCGACCGTCGGCCCCTTCTTGCCGAACTCGACGGCGAGCGGCAGGCCGACATAGCCCAATCCAACGACGGCGATTTTCATGCGCAACTCGCTTCCAGATCCATCGGCGTCATCCTATCGCCCGGTCCGGCGTGTTTTGCCAGCCGCGGCGATCGCGGTCTCGCTGCGCAGCGGTGGCTTCCAGTCGAAGGCGACCTTGAAGGGCGTGGTGTCGGCGACGAGATCCCCGAGGAGGCTCTGCGCGGCCTGTCCCTGCCCCAGCGCGCGCAATGCGAAGCCAAGCATGCCGGGCGGCACGGGCAACAGCCCAGGCGAGCGCCCCATGCCGGCGCGCAACCAGGTCAGGATGTCGGCAAGCCCGACCGTGCCGTCATCGGCCACCGCGTAGGTGCCTGACGGCGCGTCCGGCGCGGCGATGGATGCGAGAATCGCGTCCACGAGATTGTCGACGGCAATCACGCTGCGCCGGTTGCGCACCGCGCCGAAGGGAAGCGGCACGGGTAATGCCGCGAGCCTTTGCAGTAGCGCCCAGTTGCCCACGGCGCCGGCGCCATAGACCAGCGGCGGCCGCAGCGAGATGCCGGTGCGGCCCGGACCGGCAAAGGCGGCGACATGGGCCTCGGCCGCACGCTTCGAACGACCATAGGGCGTGTCGGGCACCTGGCCCGCGACCTCGCCGGCCACAGCTGCAAAGATGCTGGACATGAGGATGAACCGCGTCACGCCCGCTGTCTGCGCCTGGCGCACGAGGCGCTGCGTGCCACGATCGTTGACGGCATCGTAGCGGTCGTCGGGAATACCGCGCCCGGGCACCTGGGCCGCCAGGTGGACCACCGCGTCGCAGCCATCCAGCGCGCGGCTCCAGTCGGTCTCCGGACCGATCTCTCCGACCACCACATGGCCGGTTGGACGTTCGGCACCGGCACGCCCCGCCGTGACGACCGCGTGACCCGCGCCGACCAGCCGCGGCATCAGATGGCGGCCGACAAAGCCGCCTGCTCCGGTGAGCAAAAGGCGTTTCATGCGGCGGTCGATCTCACGAATTCACGCACAGATCATGTCCAGCGCACACTTGGCCTGTTCGCAGATGCAGCAATGGTGTTGCGTCCCTCGCCTGTGGTAGGTTACGGATAGTCTTCGTTGGCCTGTCGAACCCCGGAACCCCGTGAAGGCATCCAATATCTTCAGAGTATCGATGAAGCCATGTGGTCTTATCTGAAACCCGGCGGCCTGAACATCGTCCGCATCGCCAGCGTCGTGCTCGACCTGGCCATCGCGGCAGGCTCGTTCCTGCTGGCGTTTCTGACCGCCTATGGCTTCAACGACATACGCTACGTGCCGGGCCTGACGGAAAAGACGATCGCCTTCACCATCGTATGCAGCATCTGCTACGTCATCTTCGACGTGCACAAGGGCTCGTGGCGCTACGTCTCGGTGGCGGAGCTGCTGGCCGTGATCAAGGCGGCCGTGGTTTCCGAAGTCGTCTACACGGTCGGCGCCTTCATGATCTCGCGTGCCGACAACGTGCCGCGCAGCGTGCCGGTGCTGTCGGCGCTCTATCTGATCGTCGGGCTTTCGGCGACGCGATTTGCCTACCGGCTGCTGATGGAGGGCGGCTGGACCGGCTTCGGCACAGGCATGCAGCCCAAGCCCAAGGGGCGCAACGTCTTCCTGGTGGGTGTCTCCAACAGCGCGGAGAGCTTCATCCGCAGCACGCGGCGCAACCGGTCGGGCGAGATCGCCATCCTCGGCATTTTCGACGACGACCCCCAGCATGCCACCCGCCTCATCCATGGCATCCGGGTGCTTGGCGGGCTGTCGAAGCTGGAGCGTCACATCGAGCGCTTCGGCCGCAAGGGCATCAAGCTGACCGAGCTCATCGTCACCGAGTTCCATCCCAGCCGCCAGCGGCTGAGCGAGATCGTCGAGTGTGCGACGAGCGTCGGGCTGAAGGTCACCCGCATTCCCGACCTGACAGCAACCTCGTCGATCTCCAGCAACCTGCTCGTCGAGCCCAAGCCCATCCAGCTCGAAGATCTGCTCGGCCGGCCGGAAGTCCATGCCGACATCCACGGCATCGCGAAACTGATCAACGGCCGCACGGTTCTGGCCACCGGCGCGGGCGGCTCGATCGGCTCCGAACTCTGCCGGCAGATCGCCACCTTTAGCCCGCGCCAGCTCGTCATCACCGACAGTTCCGAATTCCACCTCTATCTCCTGGACAAGCAGCTGCGCGAGACGGACCCGACGCTGCCGGTCGTGACGCGCATCGTCAATGTCTGCGACAAGGCGCGGGTCGCCGACGTGTTCAGGAAGTTCCAGCCGGACGTGGTGTTCCACGCTGCAGCCCTGAAGCACGTGCCGCTGGTCGAGGAGAACCCGCTCGAGGCGATCAAGACCAATGTCTTCGGGACGCGCAACGTCGCCGACGCCGCGCTCGCCGCGAAGGTGCGCACCATGGTCATGATCTCCACCGACAAGGCGGTCAACCCGACCAACATCATGGGTGCCACCAAGCGGGCGGCCGAGGCCTACTGCCAGTCGCTCGACGTCGGCTCGGAAACCACGCGCTTCAAGACGGTGCGCTTCGGCAACGTGCTCGGCTCGAACGGGTCGGTCGTGCCGCGCTTCCGGGAGCAGATCGCCAGCGGCGGCCCGGTCACGGTCACGCATCCCAACATCGTGCGCTTCTTCATGACCATCCCGGAAGCCGTTCGCCTCGTGCTTCATGCCTCCGCCCACGCGCTGCGCCTGAGCCAGCAGCGCGGCAAGATCATGGTGCTCGACATGGGCAAGCCGATCCGCATCAAGGATCTCGCCGAGCGCATGATCCAGCTTGCCGGCTACAAGCCGCATATCGACATCGAGATTGCCTATGTCGGCCTGCGACCCGGCGAGAAGCTTTACGAAGAGCTCTTCGACCCCTCCGAGGTTCAGGATACGAGGACCGACGAGGGCTATGTGGTCGCCTCGCCCCGCATCATCGACACTAACCTGCTCAACCGGACGATTGCCAACATGCAGGCGGCGGTCGACCGCGAGGACAAGGTCCGCGCGATCGAATTCCTGTCGCATATCGTGCCCGAGTACAAGCCGGCGATCCAGGCAGAGTTCCTGCAGGACGAGGTGACCGGGGAACGCAAATTCGCGGCCGTCGACGTGCCGGTCGCCCCGGACGAGGATTTCTGATCCTGCGCTTCCCCGCCTTCATGACGAGCCGCGCCGCATGCTTGTGAACGAGACAGACGGGCACTGGGCCAAGCAGTACGGCTTTTCGGTTGCGCCGGGGCAGCCAGCGCTGTTTCTCGACCGCGACGGCGTCATCGTCGAGGAAGTGCATTTCCTGTCCAGGGTCGAGGACATCAGGCTGGAGCCCGGCATGGCGGACGCCATCGCCTCGGTCAACCGGCGCGGACTGCCCGTCGTCGTCGTCACCAACCAGTCCGGCGTCGGGCGCGGCCTGTTCGACTGGAAGGCATTCGAAGCGGTCAACGACGCGATCAACGCGCAGCTTGCCCAACTCGGCGCGCATCTCGACGCGGTGTTTGCCTGCGGGGGATCGGGCCTCGACACCCGACCGGAGGCCGACGATCGGCGTGACTGGCGCAAGCCCGGCGCCGGTATGCTCATGGCCGCGCGCGACATGTTCGAACCCGACATGGCGCGATCCGTCATCGTCGGCGACCGCGTCACCGATCTCTGGGCAGGCGCCAACGCCGGAATCGGCGGCGGCTGGCTGGTCATGACCGGGTACGGCCAGCAGCACCGGGAGCGCTTCCACCTGGAATTCGCCGATCCCGCTCATCCCTTTGCTGCGCGCACGGCAGACACCCCCGTCGAGGCCGTTCGCCAGTTCCTGGCCGGGCTGGACTGAGCAGCCCGCGCACCGGACGCGAACGGCCCTGCTGTCAGAGAATCCGCTTGCCGAAGGCCGACAGCACGAAGCTCATCGTCTCGGATACGGCGTGCTGGTCCAGCGCAGGGCCGATCGGCGACACGTCCAGCGACAGCATCCGGCCAGTCAGCGCGATGGCTTCCATCGCCTGGTGCGTCTCGCGCACCGTCATGCCGCCCGAACCGGCCGGCCAGCCCGGCATTTCGGTTGCCGTCGGGCTGTAACTGACATGGAAGCCGCGCGTGCCCGACGACGCAATCCGGATCGCCTCGCGCATCACGTCGCGCATCCCCGAAGCATCAACCTCGGCCATGGTGAAGACGGTGATGCGCGACTGCTTCAGGATGGCGGCCTCGGCCGGCTCGGCCTCGCGCAGGCCGACAATGACGACGTTTTCGGGTGACAGCTGCGGCTGCGCCGAGCCCTCCTTGCCATGCAGGCCAAGGGCGCGCGCCAGCACCGAACGATCCGACTCCGAATCGGCGTCGCCCGGAAGAAGGCCGCTGATCGAATCGATCCAGATCAGGCCGAAGGAGTGGGTGGCGCGTGCCGCGGCCTCCAGTGCCTTCAAGGTCTCGCGCCGGTCGCCGCCACAGGAGAGCCGGACGAGTCCAGCAGGCGGACGCTCCAAATCGCCCAGTTCGATCACGTCGTAGCCGATGCTCTCCAGCCGCGCGCCCACCGTATGGCGTGCCAGGACCGGGGCCGAAACCGGATCGGCGGAGATGGAAACCCGGCGCCGGTCGGGCCGGTCGTCGACGTCGTGCAGCGGCGCCTTTTCCACATATTCGGACGTCATCGCCATCAGCATGGCGCCGTAGTTCATGCGAAAGGAGACGCGGTCGCCGACCTTGACGGGCGGCTCGGCGTCGGTGACGTCGAGCATGAGATGGTCGCTCGATCCGCCGAGTACGCGGATGCCGCTCGCGATCGGCGTCAGGCCCTCGATGATGACGTCCTCCCGGCCGATATTGGCGATGGCGCGAAGATGGTCGCCGTCATCGGGAAAGACCGGCTGGTTGCCGAAGGCATCGTATCCCGACTGGCCGATTGGCCGCGACGGCTTCTTCTTGACCTCGATCAGGTCCGCTGCGAGCCGGAAGGCATCGATCTGCAGTTCCGGCCAGGGCTCGTCGCGAAACGTCTCGATGCCGCCCTGCAGGATCGCCTCGCCGATACGCAGATTGTTGATGCCGGCCGGCAGCCTGCCTTCGAGCAGGAGCGCGAGCGAAGACGAGGCACCGCCGGAAATGAAGTCCAGCGGCTTTCCCGTCATGCTCTCGACGGCATAGGCATGGGCGACGAGGCGGCCCAGATTCTCGGGCGTCGGCATGATGGCGCCGAAGCAGCCGAGATTGGTGCCAATGCCGGCAATGCGCACGCCCGGCATCGCAAGAATGCTCTCGACCGTCGCCACGAGGTCATTCGGCCAGATGCCTTCGCGCAGATCGCCGAGATCGATCATCAAGATGATGTCGTGGACACGGCCGAGACGTTCCGCGATGCGCGATATTTCGCCGATGATGGCCAGTTCCGACTGCAGGCTGATGTCGACCGTGCGCACCACCTCCTCGACACGCGACAGAGGCGGGCTGCGCAACAGCATGATCGGGCAGTGGATGCCGCTTTCATGCAGACGGCGGATGTTTTCGAAGCGCGATTCGGCAATGCCGGCCACGCCGCCGCGCAGCATCGCCTTGGCGACCTGCGGCATGCCGCAGGTGCCCTTGGTTACACCGAAGACCTTGATTCCGGCCGTCGCGCAGCGTTCGGCGATCGCCCGCGCATTGCGCTCGACGCGGCCGAGATCGATCGCCACTTGCGGTCCCAATAGCCCCTCCCGGCCGTGACCGGCTACGCGTGCATTGCCGCGGCCGCTGCTGCGCGCGATCCGTCAGCCCTGGACGGAATTCTTGCCCTTGAGCAGGTTTTCCCAGTTTAGCGCGTCCGCGACGATGGCGTCGAGATCGTCGTGCTCAGGAATCCAGCCCAGTTCCTTGCGTGCCAGGTCGGCATTGGCGATGACGCTTGCCGCGTCGCCGGGACGGCGAGCGCCCATCACCACCTCGAAAGCCTCGCCGCCGACGCGCTTGACGCTGTCGATCACCTCGAGCACCGAATAGCCATGGCCATAGCCGCAATTGGCCACCATGCTCTGGCCGCCGGCGCGCAGCCGCTGCAGGGCAAGCCGATGGGCGGCCGCAAGATCGCTGACATGGATGTAGTCGCGCATGCAGGTGCCGTCCGGCGTGTCGTAATCGGTGCCGAACACCTGCATCGAGGCGCGCTTGCCGAGCGAGGTCTCGCAGGCGACCTTGATCAGATGCGTGGCGCCCGCCGTCGACTGGCCGGTGCGGCCGCGCGGATCGGCGCCCGCGACGTTGAAGTAGCGCAGCGCCGTATAGCGGAAGTCGTGGGCGATGGCCGCGTCGCGCAGCATCCACTCGGTCATCAGCTTGGACAGTCCATACGGCGACTCGGGCGCCAGACGCGCGTCTTCCCGGACGGGCTCGAGCCCCGCCGCGCCATAGACTGCCGCCGTCGACGAGAAGATGAAATGCTTCACCCCCGACCGGATGGCGGTCTCGATCAGCGCGCGCGACTTGCAGGTGTTGTTCTCGTAGTAGCCGAGCGGATCGGCCACCGATTCCGGAACGACGATCGAACCGGCGAAGTGGATGATGGCGTCGACCTTGTGGTCGCTGATGATCGTCGACACGAGCACGGGGTCGGCCACGTCGCCGACGATCAGTCTTGCCTCGGGCGCCACGGCCCATTCGAAGCCGGTGGAGAGCCGGTCGAGAACCACGACTTCCTCGCCGGCATCGACCAGCTCCCACACAAGATGGCTGCCTATATAGCCCGCGCCGCCCGTCACCAGAACCGTCATGGAATCGTCTCCGTGGTCGCTCCCCGCGCCCTGTCTGGCACAGTGCTTGCCGTTGGGCCAGCCACAGGCCCGCATGGCTGGGGTCCCGGAGCGGAATACCGGGCGCGCGTCGCGTCTAGAGCGCCCTCACCCAGGTCGCCAGGCGCTGCGCCGCTTCCTCGACATGGTCGAGGCGGCGATGGAAGCAGAGGCGCAGGAACCCCTCGCCGCTCGATCCGAACGCCGTGCCCGGCGCCACGCCGACATTGGCGCGGTCGACGATGTCGAAGGCGGCCTCTTGCGAATTCGCCATGCCCTCGACCTGGAAGAACAGGTAGAAGGCGCCCGGCGGAACGCTGAAGCGCACGCGGCCTGTGTCGCCCAGCACGCGGCAGACGATGTCGCGCGCCTTCTGGGCCTGCGCGACCTGGCCGGCAAGAAAATCATCGCCCCTTTCGAGTGCGGCGATCGCGCCGCGCTGCATGAACTGGGCGACGCCCGAGGTCGAGTACTGCACGAGGTTCTCGAACATGCGCCCGAGCGAGGGATGCGTGCGCAGCCAGCCGATGCGCCAGCCGGTCATCGCCCAGTTCTTGGAAAAGGTGTTGACGAACAGGATCTTGTCCTCGGGATCCATGATGTCCATGAAGGAGGCCGCGCGCGTGCCGCCGAAGTGGAACAGCGCGTAGATCTCGTCGGCGATGATCCAGAGATTGTGGCGGCGCGCAAGATCCAGGATTGCCTTCAGCGTGTCGAGATCGGCGGTCCAGCCGGTCGGGTTGGACGGCGAGTTGACGAAGATCGCCCTGGTCCGCGGCGTCACGGCCGCCTCTACACGCTCGACGTCGAGCGACCAGCCATTGTCGGAGAAGTCGAGATCGACGGCGACGGGCGTCGCGCCCGCCACGCCAGCGGCCCCGGCGAAATTCGGCCAGGCAGGCGTCAGGTAGAGCATCTCGTCGCCCGCGCCCGCCATGGCGTTGATGGCAAGCTGGATCGCCTGCATGCCGCCCGCCGTGACGATGAACTCGTCCTCGGCGAAATTCCTGCCGAAATGGCGCGCATGATAGAGGGCGAGCGCCTGGCGCAGTTCGGGAATGCCGCCCTGCCAGGTGTAGAAGGTTTCGCCGTCGCGCAGTCCGGCAGCCGCCGCGTCGCTGATGAAGGCAGGCGTTGCGAGGTCTCCCTCGCCGGACCAGAGCGGGATCAGGCCCTTGCGGCCGCGGCCGTAGTTGGCGACGGCCTCGATGCCGCTGACGGGCGCGTTGCGCGCCTCCGTGCGAAGCTGGTCGATGAGGCTCATGCTGGTGTCTCCGTCTGCCAGCGCTCCGCCTATCGGCGAAAGCAAGGACAGACAAGCCCCGGCACTGATGCCAGGGCTTGCGCCGATGCGGATGCAGCCGGGATTACGGCTTGGCCAGCAGGTCGCGGATTTCCGTCAGCAGGCGGACGTCTTCCGGCGGCGTAACGGCCGCGGCGGGCGCAGCCGCCTGTTCGCGCGCCATGCGCTTGCGCAGACCGTTGATGGCGCGGACGATCATGAACACGATCCAGGCCAGGATGATGAAGTTGATCAGCACGGTGATGAAATTGCCGTAGGCGAAGACGGCACCCTGCTTGCGCGCTTCTTCCAGCGACACGGCCGTCACGTTCGACGACAATGCGAGGAAGTAGTTGGAAAAGTCGACCCCGCCGATCGCACCGAAGATCGGCATGATCAGGTCGTTGACAACCGAGTTGACGATGGCCGTGAACGCGGCACCGATGATGATGCCGACCGCGAGATCGACCACATTGCCCTTGGCAATGAATTCCTGGAATTCCTTAAGCACTTTCCCCTCCTAAGCTGCATTTTGCAGTGGCGACACCTGTTGCCAAACCCCTGCACCCTATCAAATCGCAAGACGGTGGAAACTGGGCTAAAGTCCGGTATCCTCTGCTTTCGAATACCGGCTGCGGGCCCCTTCCAATCGAGCGCGGGCCCCCCTAGCCCACTTCGCCCGCCTGCGCCATGGACTTCGATGCCAAGCTGTGGTTGCGTCGCGGGCTGATGCCGCACGCCAGGGAGGACACACGGCGGGTGCAGGGCTTGTTCGTCGTCATCATTGCCGTTGCCTATGTGACGCTGCTGTTCGTCATCGCGAGCCTTGGCGACGCCAAGGCTGCAAACGGCGGCGCCAGCCGGCATCGTCCCTACATCTACGCGCTCAGCCTCGCCATCTACTGCACGTCGTGGACCTTCTTCGGCTCCGTCGGGCTGGCGACCGAGCGCGGGCTCGAATTCCTCGCCATCTATGTCGGCCCGGTGCTCGTCTTCGTCTTCGGCTTTCCGCTGCTGCGACGCATCGTGCGCCTCGCCAAGGCCGAGAAGATCACCTCGATCGCCGACTTTCTCGGCGCGCGCTACGGCAAGAGCTTTGCCGTCGCCTCCATCGCGACCCTGATCGCCACGGTCGGCGCCATCCCCTACATCGCCCTGCAGCTCAAGGCGATCTCCGGCTCTGTCAGCCTGATGGTGGAGCACTACAGCGGCGCGCCGCCCTCCTTCGATCCCTTCGTCAGCGACATCTCGCTGATCGTGGCGATGCTGCTCGCGCTGTTTGCGGTGCTGTTCGGCACGCGCCACGCCGACGCGACGGAGCACCAGGACGGCCTCGTGCTCGCGGTCGCCGTCGAATCCGTCGTCAAGCTGGCGGCCTTCATCGCCATCGGCCTGATGGTCACCTTCGTCCTGTTCGACGGGCCCGACGACATGATCGCCAGGCTTGCCGGGGAAGCGGTGGTGCAGGAGGCGATGGGCTACAGCACCTCGCTCGGCACATGGCTGGTCATGACGGTCATCAGCGGCTTTGCCATCATCATGCTGCCGCGCCAGTTCTACGTCATGATCGTCGAGAATCGCGGCGAGGCCGAGCTCAAGAAGGCGACCTGGGTCTTTCCGCTCTATCTCGTCGCCATCAACCTCTTCGTCCTGCCCATCGCCTTTGCCGGTGCGTCGATGGTGGGCGCACGCACCGGCAGCGACCTCTACGTGCTGTCGCTGCCGCTGCTGCAGGGCCAGGACGTACTCGCCATGGTCGCCTTCATCGGCGGCCTGTCTGCCGCCACGGCCATGGTCATCGTCGAGAGCGTCGCGCTGTCGATCATGATCTCCAACGACCTCGTCATCCCGCTCTTCGTGCGGCGGCTGGGCAAGTCGGCGAAGCGCGAGACGGAAGACTGGTCAGCGCTCATCCTCAACGTGCGGCGCGCGGCCATCTTCATCATCCTGTTCGTCGCGTTCCTTTATTATCGCGAGAGCACGTCCAACACGCGCCTGGCCTCGATCGGCCTGATGTCGTTTGCGGCCATTGCCCAGTTCGCGCCGGCCTTCTTCGGGGCGCTGATCTGGCGCCGCGCCAATGCGCGGGGGGCGGCGCTCGGCATGGCGGCGGGGCTCGGCGTATGGGGCTACACGCTTCTCCTGCCCTCGATCGCCGGACCCGACACGGCAATGCTGGTCCACGGGCCGTTCGGCATCGACGCGCTGCGGCCGCAGGCGCTGTTCGGGACTGCCGCGGAGCCGCTCAATCACGGGGTGCTGTGGAGCCTGTCGATCAACCTCCTGTTCTTCGTGTTCGGCTCCCTGTCGCGCGCCTCCGTGCCGCTGGAGCGCATCCAGGCCGCCATCTTCGTGCCGCGCGACGCCAATCCCATGCCCAGCCTGCGCCGCTTCCGCACGGCCGTCACGGTCAACGATCTCAAGGACACGATCTCGCGCTATCTCGGCGTCGAGCGCACCGAACGCTCGTTCCAGACCTTCGAGGCCGACGGCAGCACGAAGCTCCTGCCCAACGAGCAGGCCAGCATGGCGCTGGTGCGCTTTTCCGAGCAGCTTCTTGCCAGCGCCGTCGGATCGTCATCGGCGCGGCTCGTCCTGTCGCTGCTCTTCAAGCGCCACGACAGCTCCTCGCGCGACGCGTTCCGGCTGCTCGACGACGCCACCGAGGCGCTGCAGCACAATCGCGACCTGTTGCAGATCGCGCTCGACCAGATGGAACAGGGCATCACCGTCTTCGACCAGGATTTCCGGCTGACCTGCTGGAACCGGCAGTACCGCGCGCTGTTTTCGCTGCCCGACGAGATGGGCCAGGTCGGCGTCTCGCTCGACCAGATCTTGCGCCATCTGGCGGCGCGCGGCGACATCGCGCCCGACGCGCAGGTCGCCATCCTCGACCGTCTCACCAGTTTCGGCGAGGCCTGGCAGCTCGAACTCGCGACCAGCGGCAGGACCATCGAACTGCGGTCGAACCCGATGCCCGACGGCGGCATCGTCGCCACCTACGCCGACATTTCCGCGCGCGTCGCGGCCGATCTCGCACTCAAGCGGGCCAATGAATCGCTGGAGCAGCGGGTGCGCAGCCGCACGGTCGAACTCACACGCGTCAATGACGAACTCGCCCAGGCGCAGATGCTTGCCGAGGAGGCCAATCTCGGCAAGACGCGGTTCCTGGCGGCCGTCGGCCATGACATCCTGCAGCCGCTGAATGCCGCGCGGCTCTACTGCTCCTCGCTGATCGAACGCGCGGGCAAGGACCCCAGCGGGGATGCGGCGCGCAACATCGAATCGGCGCTCGAATCGGTCGAAACGATCCTGGGTGCGGTGCTCGACATTTCGCGCCTCGACGCCGGCGCCTTGAAGCCATCGGTCACCGTGTTCCGGCTCGACGCGCTGTTGCGCCAGATCGGTACCGATTTTCAGCCGCTGGCCAGGGCCAAGGGACTGGAACTCGTCATCGTGCCCTCGACGCTTGTGGTCGAGACCGACCGAAACCTGTTTCGCCGCCTGGTGCAGAACCTCGTCTCCAACGGAATCAAGTATACCCGCAGCGGGCGCGTCCTGGTCGGCGTCAGGCGGCGCGGCGACCTCGCCGAACTGCAGGTCTTCGACACGGGTATCGGCATTCCCGCCGACAAGCTCAACAGCGTCTTCGGCGAGTTCACCCGGCTCGATGCGGGCATGCGCGAGGCGGAAGGCCTTGGCCTCGGCCTGTCCATCGTCGACCGCATCGCCCGCGTGCTGCGGCTCGAGCTGCAGATCGATTCCGGACGCGGCAAAGGCACCCGCTTTTCGGTCATCCTGCCGGTCTCGACCGAGGCCGAGCCCGCGCTCACGCTGCCTGCGCGCATGCAGCAACCGCCCGGGTCGGCGCTTGCCGGCCTCTCGGTGCTGTGCATCGACAATGACGCGCGCATCCTGGACGGAATGCGCGTGCTCCTGGAGGGCTGGGGCTGCTTCGTCACCGCCGCCTCGGGATCCGCATCACTGCCGTCGCCGGCGGCCGGCCCGGTCGATCTCGTGCTTGCCGACTATCATCTCGACGGCGAGACGGGGCTCGACATCATCGCCCTGCTGCGGTCGCGATGGGGTGAACGCCTGCCCGCCATTCTCATCACGGCAGACCGCTCGAACGAGGTGCGGGCGGCCGCCGCCCTGCTCGACGTTCCGGTCGTCAACAAGCCCGTCAAGCCGGCCGTGCTGCGCTCGCTGATGGCAAGCGTACGCCGTGCCACCGCGGCTGCGGCTGCGGAATAGCCTGCAACTGATCTACGCGCCGATGGCCTGCAGCGGATCGCTTCCGATCTTGCCCAGCAGGATCACGGCCTGGGTGCGGCTGTCGACTTCGAGCTTCTGCAGCACGGCCGAGACATGCGCCTTGATCGTCGCTTCCGAGACGCCGAGTTCATAGGCGATCTGCTTGTTCAGGAGCCCGCCGGCAATCATGCCAAGCACGCGGGTCTGCTGCGGCGTCAGCGACTGCAGCTTCCTGATCAGGTCCGAGATTTCGGGATCGCGTTCGACGTCGAGATCGACGCCGGGCGGCTGGGCGATGCCGCCTTCAAGCACCGTCTTCACCGCGGCGCGGATGTCCTCGATGCTGGCCGATTTCGAGATGAAGCCGGAGGCGCCGAGTTCCAGCGCACGGCGGATCGTCTGCGAATCATCATGCGCCGACACCACCACCATCGGCACGGCGGCATGGATGCCGCGCAGCGCGATGAGCCCCGACAGGCCGCTCGCGCCCGGCATGGACAGGTCGAGCAGCAAGAGATCGACGTCGTCATTGCCTGCAATCAGCGCCTTGGTCGCCTCGAAGTCGCCGGCCTCGAGGATCTCGGCAACGTCTGCGACGCCGGTCAGCGCCTGCTTCAGTGCGCCGCGAAACAGCGGATGGTCGTCGGCGATAACGAATGTGTAGCCAGATGCCATCCGCGCCTCCCGCAGCGATCGCCCGCTCTTCTAACGGCGGACTGATCCCGGCCATTATGCGGTGTTGCCGCACAAGGGCAAGTCGCGATTGCGGGTGCACCGGGAGAGAAGCGCCCGCATTGCGCCAAGGCGCCTAACGGGATGCTCAGGTCTTCTGTTCGCCGGGTTGCGGCGCCACGCCGTCCGCCTCGTTTTCCAGTTCCTTGACGATGCCCATGAAGCCGCGCAGGAAGCGCTGCATCGTATCGACCGTCCGGTCGATCTGCTCGTCGGTCGGCAGCGCCTGGTCGAGCTTGGCCGACAGGCCGCTTTCGAGCTTTGCGACGCGCTCGTCGAGTGCCTTGACATTGCCCTCGAGCCTGTCGATCACGTCCTGGAAGGCCGAGCGTTCATCGGCCGCGAGCTTGCAGACCAGCTGGCCCGACCGCTCCTCGCAGATCGACATCTCGCCGGTCGTCTTGTCCATGCGCACGAAACCCTGGCCGGATTTCTCCAGCGTATAGCGTTCCGCATCCTGCGCCTGGGCCATGGACGGCGCCATCGTCAGAAGGAATGCCGGGGCGATGATCGCTGAAAACCGCATGTCGTTCTCCTCGGGTTGGATGACCCTGAATATGTCGGGGAAACCTGCGCCCGCTTTGTGCCGGAATTGCGGAACGGAGCGCTCTCCCTTTGCGCGAACCGCGTTTGAGACTATAGAGCGGCCATGCACAAGACCATCTACAAGATCAGCCCCGAAGCGCCCTGGCGCGCGGCCGAGGCGCAGGGCGAATTCACCGGGGCGCCGATCGATCTGGCGGATGGCTTCATCCACTTCTCCACCGCCGAGCAGGCGGTGGAAACCGCCGCGAAGCACTTTGCCGGACAGGGCGACCTCGTCCTCGCCGCGATCGATGCCGCAGCGCTCGGTCCCGCCCTGAAGTATGAAGTGTCGCGCGGCGGCGCCCTGTTTCCGCATCTCTACGGCACCCTGCCGATGTCGGCCGTGCGGTGGACAAGGCCCCTGCCGCTCGGCCCGGACGGCCATGTCTTTCCGGCCATGGAGCCATGATGGGTCCGCTTGCCCGGATCGCCATGCCGCTTCTGCTTTCGCTCGATCCGGAGACGGCGCACGGCCTCTCGATCAGGGCGCTCAAGCTCGGGCTTCCGTCTGGTGCCATGCCCAGACCCGACCCGCGGCTTGCGGTCGACCTCTGCGGATTGGCCTTTCCCAATCCGCTCGGCATGGCGGCGGGCTTCGACAAGAATGGCGAGGTTCCCGACGCGCTCCTGGCGCTCGGCTTCGGCTTCGCCGAGATCGGCAGCATCACGCCCAAGCCGCAGGCCGGCAACCCGAAGCCGCGCATCTTCCGGCTGCCGCGCGACGGCGCGGTGATCAATCGGCTCGGCTTCAACAATGAGGGTCACGAGCGCTGTGCGGAGAGGCTCGCTCGGCGCTCCGGGCGCAAAGGCATCGTCGGCGTCAACATCGGCGCCAACAAGGAATCGGCGGACCGGGCAGCCGACTACGAGACCGGCGTGCGCCGCTTCGCGCCAATGGCCTCCTATCTCACCGTCAACATCTCCTCGCCCAACACGCCCGGCCTGCGCGCCATGCAGGCGCGGGCCGAACTCGGCGACCTCCTGACACGCGTCATCGCCGCACGCGACGCACTGCCCGCGCAGGGCGGACAAACGACGCCGATCTTCCTCAAGATCGCGCCGGATCTCAGCGAAAGCGAGCTCGAGGACATCGCGGCGGCGGTACTGGAACGCACCATCGAAGGCGTGATCGTGTCCAACACGACGGTCGCGCATCCACCCACACTGCGCGAGCAGGCCTTCGCCAGGGAGACCGGGGGACTTTCGGGCAAGCCGCTGTTTGCGCGATCGACCGTCATGCTGGCACGGATGCGCCGCCTGCTCGGCCCCGATGTCGCGCTGATCGGCGTGGGCGGCGTCGATTCGGCCGAGACCGCGCTGGAGAAGATCCGCGCCGGCGCCGACCTCGTGCAACTCTACACCGGAATGATCTATGGCGGGCCGGGGCTTCCATCACGCATCATTGCGGGAATGTCGCGCATCCTGGACGCTGAAAAGGTCAGGCATGTCAGCGACCTGCGCGGCACCAAACTCGACTTCTGGGCCGACAACGACCTCTAGAAGTTCGCCCGCATGCGCCGTCGCAGCACGAGCAGCAGGCTGAAGCCGCGCACCAGCAGGAAGACATGCAGCGCGGCCCACAGGCCATGGTTGCCCAGGGGTGTCAGGGCCGCCATTGCCGCCACGAAGCAGGCCAGCGAAAGCAGCATCATGTTGCGCATATCGCGCGACCATGTGGCGCCGATGAAGACGCCGTCCATCTGGAACGCCAGCACGCCCGAAAGTGCGGTAAAGGCCGCCCAGGGCAGATAGTCTCCCGCGACCGCCCGCACGTCGGCCGCGGTGGTGATGAGGGCGATCAGTGTATCGCCGCCGGCCAAAAGGACGATCGCGGCAAAGCCCGACAGCGCGAAACCCCAGATCGAGGTGAGCTTGACCGCGCGGCGAAAGGCGATCGGGTCGCGCGCGCCGACGGCGCGGCCGGCAAGCTGCTCGGCGGCGGTGGCGAAACCGTCGAGGAAGAAGCCGCTCACCATGAAGAAGTTCATCAGGACAGCATTTGCGGCCAGCGTCAGCGTACCGAACTGCGCGCCCTGCCGGGTAAACAGCGCAAAGGCCGCCAGCAGCGCAAAGGAGCGGATCATGATGTCGCGGTTGAGCGACAGCATGTGCAGGAAGGGCGTGATGTCGAGCAGCCTTTGGCGGGAAAGCCGGGGACCGGCCGCAAAGCGCCGCGACACCAGCACAAGGCTTACGAGCGCGGCGACCATTTCACCGATCACCGAGCCCCAGGCCACGCCAGCGACGCCCCAGCCGAGGTGCAGACCGAGGATGATCGACAAGACGATGTTGATGCCGTTCAGCATCAACTGGAACATCAAGCCGAGATTGCCCTCTCCGCGGCCGAGCAGATAGCCGAGAATGGCGTAGTTCGCGAGCGTCAGCGGCGCGGCCAGCATCCGGATACGGACATAGGTGTCCATGGCTGCGGCGACCGGTGGCTCGGCCGCCATGAACCACCGGCCGAGATCGGCGATCAGCGGCGCGGCCAGGGCAAACACCAGGCCGGAGAGCACCGCGATGGCGAGCGCGCGCCAGAACACCGCCTGCTCCTCTGCCGTGTCGTTGCGGCCGAAAGCCTGCGCCACCAGCCCGGTCGTGCCGGAGCGGAGGAAGTTGAAGGTGGTGAAGACGACGTCGAACACGAGTGCGCCGGCGGCAAGGCCGCCGAGCAGCGCCGCGTCGCCCAGCTGGCCGACGACCGCGGTATCGACGAGGCCGAGCAAAGGCGTCGTCAGATAGGCGAGCGTCATCGGGATGGCGATCGCCAGGACGCTGCGGTTGGTTACGGCGAAGCTGTTGGGCACGGGCGGTCCGTCGTGGGGTCAAACGGCCCTCTGTGACGACCGGTGGCCTTCTCTTCCACGTCGGGCAGATGCAGTGCAAGGGGGGCGGGCCGGCCGCCTGCGACCGCACGACCGTGGTCCTGGCGATTGCGCCGGTCCGTGATCGCGCTAGCTTGGCCAGATGACGCTCCAGATCGTGTCCCATCCCGACTACGACGCCGGCTTCTCGCCCTACCACCGCTTTCCCATGGGCAAGTACAGTGCCCTCATGGAGCGGCTGGAAACCTCCGGCGCGCTCGGCCGCGGGGCGCTTCACCAGGCGCCGCCTGCGCCACCCGCAGCGCTCTGCCGCGCGCATGACGCGCTCTATGTCGAGCAGGTCCTGTCGTTCAGCGTGCCTCAAAGCATCGAGCGCGAGATCGGCTTTCCCGTCACCGAGCGCGTCGCTCGCAGGGCGCAGCTGGCGGCCGGCGGAACCATGCTGGCGGCGCGGCTTGCGCTCGAGCATGGCATCGCCTGCAACACGGCAGGGGGCAGCCACCATGCCCGGCATGGCCATGGCGCAGGCTTCTGCACCTTCAACGACGTCGCCGTCGCCGCGCTCGATCTCCTCGCCGAGCGGCCCGCTGCGAGAATCCTCGTCGTCGACCTCGACGTGCACCAGGGCGACGGCACCGCGCAGATACTGGCCGACGAACCGCGCGTCTTCACCTTCTCTATGCATGCCGAGAAGAATTACCCCGTGCGCAAGATGAGGTCCGGCCTCGACATCGGGCTGGACGACGGGCTGGAGGACGGGGCCTATCTTGAGCGGCTCGCCAACACCTTGCCGGTGCTGTCGTCACGCGGCCCCTGGGACCTCGTCTTCTACAATGCCGGCGTCGACCCGCACCGCGACGACCGGCTCGGCCGCCTTGCGCTCTCGGACGACGGGCTTTTTGCCCGCGACGCGATGGTGATGGCGCATTTCCGGACGCTCGGCGTCCCGGTCTGCGGTGTCATCGGCGGCGGCTATTCGCGTGACATCGCCGCACTCGCCGCCCGCCACGCCATCCTGTTTTCCGTGGCGGAGCGCTTTGCGCGGTAGCGCTGAGATAAGCCCGCGCCGGCGGCCTTCAGCGCCGATAACTCAGAAGCCGCAGGATGATGAAGGCCGGCACCACGATGGCGGCGCCCAGCAGAAGATAGCCGATGAAGCGGTCGACCGTGGCAAATCCCATGTTCCAGATGCGCAGCACCGTATCGCGGATCGCGTCGACGATATCGAGAGGATACCAGCCGAAGGCGCTCATCACGATGCCGACAAGGAAGGAGACGACAAGAAGCTTGAGGAAGACCCGCAGCGGGCTGTCGCCGAGAAAACGTGAAATGCCGGACACGATTCGCCCTCCTTGGGTTGATGTGCGGCATAGGCGGTCGGCGCGGCTGCATCAAGACGCTTGTGCTCCGACGCGGACGCCGCGACGGACGGGTAGCGGGATCGCGAGGAGATCACCTATAAGCCTTGCAGTTTATTGTGCAGTGCAGCAACGATAGGCGTCGTTCCGCGTTGCCGGAGTCACGTCCTCTCCTTCGCTCGTCCGAAAGGCATACTCATGAGAAGCATATCCGACACCATTGCACGCATGGCCTCGATGCAGGCGCGCGCGGGCCGTGCACCGGATGGGGCCGGCAGTGGCCGTCTCTCATCTTTGACCTCCTTCGGCTCGAACCCCGGATCGCTGACCGCCTGGACCTACATTCCGGACGATCTTGCCGACGGCGCTCCGCTGGTCGTGGTCCTGCACGGCTGCACCCAGACCGCGGCTGCCTACGACCGGGGTTCCGGCTGGTCCGAACTGGCGGAACGCGCGGGTTTTGCGGTGCTCTTTGCAGAACAGCAGCGCTCGAACAATGCCAATTTGTGCTTCAACTGGTTCGTGCCGTCCGATACGCGGCGCGACAGCGGCGAGGCGCATTCGATCCGCCAGATGATCGAGGCCGTTGCCAGCGAGCACGGCATCGACCGCAAGCGCATCTTCGTCACGGGACTGTCGGCGGGCGGCGCGATGGCGGGCGTCATGCTGGCCACCTATCCCGATGTCTTTGCCGGCGGCGCCATCATCGCAGGGCTGCCCTATGGCAGCGCCGGAACCGTGCCGGAGGCCTTTGACCGCATGCGCGGATACGGGGGCCCAAGTGGACCGGCGCTTAAGGCGAAGCTGACGGAAGCGACCGACCATTCCGGACCATGGCCGACGCTGTCGGTGTGGCATGGCGCCGCCGACGCCACGGTTGCCCCGTCCAACGCCGATGCCATCGTTGCGCAGTGGCACGAGGTTCACAAGGTCAGCGCCGAACCGACGCGCATCGACACCGTCGGCCGCCACCGCCGCAAGGTCTGGTGCGACGCCGACGGTCGCGAGGTCGTCGAATCCTTCACCATCTCCGGCATGGCGCATGGCACCCCGCTGGATCCGAATCGAGATGACGGCGTCGGTGAGAGCGGCCCCTTCATGCTCGACGCGAGCATCTCGTCGACCCACCACATCGCCGGCTTCTGGGGAATCGCTGCGCCCGAGGCCGCCCGTCCCCGCACGGCGCGGCCGAAGCCAAAGCCGGCGCCCGGCCGTCCGCTCGATGGAGAGATTCTCATGCCCGGGCAATCACCCGCCAGGGCGGCCCGCCCCGCGCCCGTCGAGACACCGATGCAGGCGACGAAGGTGGGCAAGGTGATCGAGGACGCGTTGCGGGCCGCGGGATTGATGCGCTAGCGACGATCCCGGCGTCCGTCGTCTTTTCGCCGCCGTCATCCGAAACCGCGCGAGAGACAAATTTCGCCGGCGGGCGGATTCGCGCGGAACGGAGTCTCGTTCACGGTGTTGTGATGCCATCGACAACACCAGTGATGGAGTACTCCCATGGCAGAGAAAACGCTCGACGACCTGTTTCTCGATACGCTCAAGGATATCTACTACGCCGAAAAGAAGATCCTGAAGGCGCTGCCGAAAATGGCCAAGGGCGCCCAGTCGCCGGAGCTGAAGGCCGCGTTCGAAAAGCACCGCGACGAGACCGAAGTCCATGTCGAACGACTGGAGCAGGTGTTCGACATTCTCGGCAAGCGGGCGGTCGGCAAGGTGTGTCCGGCGATCGAAGGCATCATCGAGGAAGGCGCCGAGATCCTGGACGAGTTCAAGGGCAGCGTGGCGCTCGATGCCGGCCTGGTGTCGGCCGCACAGGCCGTCGAGCATTACGAGATCGCGCGCTACGGCACGCTGAAGCGCTGGGCCGAAGCGCTCGGCATGGCCGATGCCGCCAAGATCCTAGGCAAGACGCTGGACGAGGAGTCCAAGACTGACAAGGCCCTCACCGGCCTGGCCGACAGCTTCGCCAACGACAAGGCGAAGGCAGCCTGACCTGCCATGAGGGTCGTGCCGCGCCCGTGGCACGACCCTCGCTTTTCTCAGACCTCGGGACATGGCCGAGCCTGTTCGCCGCGATCCTTGTCGGCGTTGAGCGTACGAAGGCATGCGGTGACATTGTCCCAAGCAGCACCCTGCGCTGGCGACGATGCGGCGTTCGCAATCCCGACCGCTGAAGCGCCTCAGGGACGCGTCAGCTCTGCGTGCACCTGTTCGATCATGGTCTTGATATCGGTGCCCGTCTCGTCGACCAGCTTGATCGGCGAAATGCCGGCGCTGCGCGCGTCGTTCTCGCATTGTGCAGCGAGTTCCGGCAGGTCGCCTTCATGCGTGTCGGCGGTGATGTGCTCGGAGATCCACTGGTTGACGAAATCCGACGCCTTCCTGGGGCCCATGGCGGCATTACCTTCCTGTGGGTATGTGCATCAACACACAAGTCTCGCCTTGGTTCGAAGGCTTCTTCGAAAAAGCCGACGCCAAGTCCCCGCTGCGGGTCAAGCCCGCGCGCGATCCCGAGAGCACCCTGTCGACGCAGGCCAGCCTTAACCCCAGGCTAATTGCTCACCGCTACAATTCTCGTCACGGTCACGCGGAACGGGAGGCAGTCCTGGCCAGGGCAGAGATGGATGTCGCGGTGCGCGCGGAGGAGGCGGCAACGCATCGCCTGTGCCTCGACGGCGGTCGTCCGTCCCACACGGCTGGTCCTGCGAGACCGCATGGCGTCACGCCGATGCCTGCGACGGCGATGGCGTGGCGCGATGCGTGGCTCGGCATGGATCGCAATCATCAGGTCCTTTCCTTTTCGGCGACGCCGCTTGGCATCATTGTCCTGCATCTGGGTTTCCTGACCGCTCTTGCCGCCACGATGCAGTTTTCCATTGGCTCCATCGGACTGATCTCGATCACGCTGATCGGCTGTGCTCTCTGGCCGTCGCGCCGCCTGCTGGTCATGTCGCTGTCGGGTGCGATCTACATCGCGCTTCGCCCGCTCCGGACCTCACAGCAGCGCGACTTCGTCGAGAAAATGCGCGACCTGACGCCGGAAGCTGCCGAATTGCCGCATCTCGCCTTCCAGACGCCGATCGTCCTCCTGTTTCTCATGATCTGTGGAATCGCCCTTCGACTGCAAAAGCGGTTTCGAACGAGCCTGATGGCGCGGCGGCCGGTGCTGGCGCAGTTCATCGCGCTGGCGGCGCTCATCACACTGGCGAGCATCATTTCGCCTGGAAGCCTTTTCCACACCGTGCTCTGGACGCTGATCGTCATCTACACGGCGTCGTTCTTCTTCCTTTCCTACGCCTTGGCGGACCAACGCAGCGCCGTCGAGGTCCCCGCCGCTGTGAGGCTGGGGTTCCTGCGCCCATTCTGGAGCGGGCCGTCGATCCCGTTCAAGGGCATTACCTTCTTGACGAAATTCGAGGCAAGGTCCCCCCAGGAGCTTGCGGCAACACAACTGCGAGCCCTTAAGCTCGTGGTCTGGGCCGTCCTTCTCGCCAGCTTGCATGCCTTGCTCGATTGGGCATTCCATGATGTGGCCGCCCTGCCCGATCTCACTACCGCACTGGCAATGACTGTCGAGGGGACGCCGCCGAGCCAGGCGCTCGGCTGGATCGTCGTGATCAAGGCCTTCGTGATGACGCTGCTCTGGGTCGCCACGACCTCTCACGCGCTGGTCGCGATCGTGCGCATGGCGGGCTATGGCATTCCAAGGGGGATGGCGCGGCCGCTCAGTTCGCGCAGCATCGCCGAATTCTGGAACCGGTATCTGTTCTATTTCAAGGAGATCCTGGTCGACTTCTTCTTCTATCCGGCCTTTGCGCGCTACTTCAAGCAGCGCCCGCGGTTGCGCATTGCGTTTGCCACATTCTGCGCGGCGTTTGTCGGCAACCTCCTGTTCAGCCTGCTGACCCAGGCCCATCTGGTCGCCGAGATAGGCCTCATCGCCGCGCTGGGACGTTTCGAAAGCTACGCATTCTATGCGCTGGTGCTGACGGCCGCACTCATCGGATCGCAACTGATGACATCGAAGCCCTCACCCGCGGACGGCTTCTGGCGCTATCACGTGGTCCCTCGCGTCACCATCATCGGCTTCTTTACGATCATGCAGATCTTCGCCGACGAGACCGGGCAGTTTGGCTTGGCCGACCGCGCGGATTTCCTGCTTCACCTGTTCTGGCTCTGACAACCAGGCAGGTCAGCCCACCAGGGCTTCGATCTGCGCCAGCGTATCGAGCTGTGTGATGTCGAAATCCGCATCGGCAAGGTCGATGCCGTAGTCGCGCTCCAGCAGGAGGAGGACCTCGGTTGCAGCCAGCGAATCGAGCTTTCCGCTGAAGAACAGCGACTCGTGATCGTCGACCGGACTTGGGTGGCCGCGATCCGCCAACATGGTGTCGATAGTCGCGCGCAAGAGGGTGGCGTTCGCAGCCGGCATGGTGTTCTCCTCAGATCGCAGGTTCGGCAACGGGGTTTGGCACGCTGTTCACCGCAGGCCTGGTGAAACCCTGATCGAGCAGCGCGACGAGCGCGCCGCGATCAATCTTTCCGTTGATGTTCTGCGGCAGGGCGTCCAGCACATGAATGGTGCCAGGCATCATGTAGCGCGGCAGACCGGCGAGCATGCCTTGTCTGATTTCGTCCTGCGAGCGGGCCGTTCCCGCGACGAAGCTGACCAGTCCCTCCGCCGAGCCATGCGTGACGGGCCAGGCAACGGTCGCGGCGAGTTCCGTTCCGGCCGCGATGCGCAGATGCATGTCGACCTCCTCGAGTTCGATGCGGTTGCCCTTGACCTTGACCTGATTGTCCACGCGCCCGAGATGGTGGTAAACTCCCGCATCGTCCCTGCAGCCGAGATCACCGGTCAGGTACCAGCGCTGTCCGTCGATCATCCGGAAGCGGTCGGCCGTCAATTCAGGCTGCCCGAAATAGCCGAGGCCGACTTGCGGCCCGCACAGCGCGATTTCGCCGGGAACGCCCACGGTCATCGGCTTCTGGTTCTGGTCCAGGATGGCGACCTGCATGGTCGGATAAGGGGTTCCGATCGCCACAATCCCGCGACTCTCGGTCACGACGGGCGGATCCGTCAGGCGCTGGCGCATGCAGATCACGGTCGCCTCGGTCGGACCATAGATGTTTTCCACCACGCCGTTTGGCGTCGCTTGGGCCCAGGCCTGCGCCGCGGAGACTGGCAAAGGCTCTCCGCAGAAGATCGACAGTCTCAGGCTCGGAAAGATGCCGGCCTTCAAGGCGCCGGTCCGACGCATCATGCCGATGACGGTCGGAACCGACATCCAAACCGTCAGCTCGTGGGCGCGAATGAAGCGCGCCGGTCCAAGCAGTTCCAGCTGGGACATGACATGCAGCGACGCCCCAGCCCGCATGGCAAGGAAGAGGTTGTGCACCGACAGGTCGAAGGTCACGTCACAGGCTTCGCCGATCCGGTCCCGCGGCACGTATCCCGTCCAGGCGATCGACTGATCGACATAGTTGGCCAGAGAGCCGCAGGAGATGGCCACACCCTTGGGCAATCCCGTCGTGCCGGACGTGAAGATGACATAGGCGAGGTCGCCTGCCTCCATGAAGGCCGGCGCCGACGTTGCAACGTCGGCAAGCGCGGAAAACCGAACGACGATCTGATCGTCGCGCGCCTCCACGGGTCTGGCACCGTCGGCCAGAACGATCAGCGTGGGGGCGGCCTGCAGAACGGCGGGCGACAGAAGCTCGGCGCCATTGACGTCGACCACCAGCGCGTCGAGGCCAAGCAGGTCCATCAGCGCGACGAGCCGCGCCTCCGGCCATTTCAGGTTCAGAGGCACATAGGCGGCACCCGCCCAGCCGGACGACAGAATGCCCACATAGGCCTCGAGGCTTCGTGTCGCGAGAATACCAACACGCCGTGTGTGAAGGACCGGTGCAAGGTTCGCCGCCAGTCGCGACACCCTGCCGGCAAGATCGCCATAGCTGATCGTCTGCCCGCTGACATCGAGCGCGATACGCTCGGGATGCAATGCAGCATTGCGCGCAAACGACAAGGAAGGGTTGTGGCTGTAATCCATGATGTCTCGCCCGAGAAGACACGTCTCGTCGGTAAGGATATCGAAGGATAAACTAAAACTTTATGAATCGATCCGCGACAAGCGGCCGGATGCCTGGGCGCGCGCTCGCGTCGTCGCGCGACCATGTCCGCGCGATGCGCAGGCGGATGGGTCAGCATGCCGCTTACATGGATTGAGGTTGCCCGGTCCCTGCCGCGCATGGTATCCACCGTCTGCGCGGGTATGATGTAATGGTAGCTTGTCAGCTTCCCAAGCTGATCGCGCGGGTTCGATTCCCGCTACCCGCTCCAACCCTATCCCGCGGTTTTGCGCCT
>Ga0209906_100264_pt1 | contig 36678 bp, 33 predicted proteins | sample FECB24metaG_FD_188303 | JGI IMG/M metagenome (GOLD analysis project Ga0209906, IMG submission 188303) | Cyanobacterial communities from the Joint Genome Institute, California, USA from Joint Genome Institute, California, USA - FECB-24 metaG... ... | reverse complement strand
ACTGTGGAAAGCGAAATCGAAAAATTCGCGAGCCTGGTGCAAAGCGGTTGAAATTCCGCCGTAGCGTCGCCCCAATCACGCAGCACGTTCGCTAACGGGGATTGATCTTGCCTCCCTGGGAGGGGCGACTTGAAACACACACTCATCATTGCAGCGTTCGCGGTTGCGATGGCTGCGACGCCGTCAAAGGCGCAACCGGTGGCGGCCGATCTGCTGCCGGCCTACGAAGTGTCGACCATCGTTGCGTCGATGGGGCTCCGTCCGGTCGGACGTCCGGCCTGGAGGCGCGGTCGCTATGTGATTGCGGCCGTCGACGGTTACGGCCGCGAGGTCAACGTTGTGCTCGATGCACGCGACGGGCAGGTGCTGGCGGTGCGTCCGCTCGGACGCGGGCGCTTCGGTCCGCCTCCGCCGCCCGGCTATGGTGGCCAGGCACCTTACGATCCGATGGACGGCCGGGCGCTTCCGCCGGGTGGACCGTTCCCTGATGACGACGAATTCTTCGACAACGACCGGCAACAGGGTTCGCTGTCGCCACGCGCGCCGTCACGCGAGGTTGCGCCGGTGCGAGAGCCGTCGGTGACCGGCAATGTCGCGCGTCGTGCTCCGGCGGTGCGCAGGGATGCTGCGCCGAATGACGCCACACCCGTGCCGCGACCGCGTCCGGCGCTGGCGCGGGCCAACGACCCCGGCACCAAGCCGGCTGCATCGGTTACACAGCCGGCCTCTGCCGCACCGGCCGACGCTAAGCCTGCCGACGCCAAGCCTGCTGACGCCAAGCCTGCTGACGCCAAGCCTGCTGACGCCAAACCTGCGGCGGCGCAGAAGCCCGGCCAGGCTGAAGCCAAGGCCGAGGTGAGCCCGGATGCGCTGAAGCGCGATGCCGGCAAAGCCGACGGCGCCAAGACCGAGGGTGCCAAGACTGAAGGCGCAAAGCTCGAGGCCACAAAGCCTGAAGCCGCAAAGCCTGCGGTCAAGCAAACGCGCGCGGCGCCTGCAGCTGCAACCAAGCCCGAGGCGGCAAAGAAACCGCAAACGGCAGAGCGTGAGATCCGTGTCATCGATCTCAGCAAGCCGAAGGACGCAGCGAAGCCCGCGGACAAGCCGGGCGAGGCGATCCGGTTCTAAACCGCGAACCGCAGGTGCGTGCGCCAACACACGAACCTGCGGCGCGTTGTTTGCTGCTGCTGTGACCAATTCGTCGTGCAGCCCGAGAACGCGACCGCATGCCGCCAGCATTTTAATACCGTTTGAAACCGCGAACGTGGGTCGGCCGTAGCTGGCGCGTTTCGGCATGACGGGGGCGACATGATCAGATTGAAACCACTCATAATGGCAGGCGCAATCGCGGTTCTGCCAAGCTGCGCTTTCGCCAATACCCTGCTTGGAGATTGGCAACGCGGGGATGGCAATGTCCGCATCCGGATTGCCGCCTGTGGCGAGTCTCTGTGTGCCACAAACACTTGGGTGAAGGATTCAGGAAGCGGCGAGAAGGTTGGTGAGAAGCTGATCTTCGCGGTCACACAACAAGGCGACGGCTGGGCCGGCTCCGCCTACGATCCGCAGCGAAAATTGACGATTTCGACGAAGCTGAAGGTGATCGGAAAACGCCTCACATCGAGCGGCTGTGTGCTGAGCGGCGTGATCTGTCGCTCCGTTGACTGGATGCGTCTGGACTAGCGTTCACGGAGCCTGGACTGACGCTCAAGCGATGATGACATGAAGTAAAGCGCCCCGGTTGCCCGGGGCGCCCCTTCGTCTTCGACGTCAGAACGCAGCCGATCAGGCGGCGACCCGGGTCTCGACCTGGCCTTCGATGGCCTTGTCGCCGGACTTGCCATTGATCGGAATCTGGCGCGGCTTCTTGGCCTCCGGAATGACGCGGACGAGGTCGACGTGCAGGAGACCGTTCTCGAGCGCGGCGCCCTTCACCTGTACGAAATCGGCAAGCTGGAAGACCCGCTCAAAGGCGCGTGCGGCAATGCCCTGATACAGGACCTCGCCGGATTTCTCTTCCGTCTTGGCCTGCTTCTCGCCCTTGATGGTGAGGGTGTTTTCCTTCAGCTCGATATTGAGCTCGGACTCTGCAAAGCCCGCGACCGCGACGCTGACGCGGTAATCGTTCTCGCCGGTCCGCTCGATATTATAGGGCGGATAACCCGGGGCGCTTTCCGCGCTGGTCTGGTCGAGGAGGTTGAACAGCCGGTCGAAACCGACGGTCGAACGATAGAAGGGGGTAAGATCAAAGTGACGCATGGTATGTCCTCCTTGAAGCGACATGTGCAATCGGATCCTCCCGAATGGGCCGGACCCTTAAGGTATTGCGCCGCCTTATGGCCGGCGCACCCTTGATCTAGGAAGCTGCGTTTTTTCGTCAAGGGGTGGCGAATTTGAGAAAAATCAACGGCTTATAAAGTTGTCTGGATTTGCCCCCAGTTGTTCGCGCAGGCCAATTGAGACTGGCCCGGCCCCTGCTATAACGCCGCACCCGCCGCCCCCAAGGAGTGGCGCATGATTCTGCCCGGCGAATCTTTGCCCGCGTCGCCGGCTCGTGCGCATGTTCCCTCATGAAACTCATTTCGATTCCCGCCAATCCGGTGCCCGAGGATGTCGTCTCCGGTACGCTGAAGACGCCGGATCGCATCGATCTGCGGTTCGCGCGCTGGGCGCCTCCGGCGGGACGCAAGGGCACTGTCTGCATCTTCCAGGGGCGCGCGGAATTCATCGAAAAGTATTTCGAGACCGCCCGCGAATTGCGGTCGCGCGGCTTTGCGGTCGCGACCATGGACTGGCGCGGGCAGGGGATGTCGCAGCGCACGCTGCGCGATCCGAAGAAGGGCTATGTCGAGAGCTTCCGCGAATACGAGACCGATCTTGAAGCCTTCATGCGCGAGATCGTGCTGCCGGATTGCCCGCCGCCTTATTACGCCATCGGCCATTCGATGGGCGCGTCGATCCTGACCCGCATCGCCTATCGCGGCTATCAATGGTTCGACCGCATGGTTCTGTGCGCGCCGTTGATCAGCCTCGGGCCACAATTGCTGACGCCCTTCGCCAAGCCGGCGGTCTCGCTGCTGAACGGTATCGGCATGGGAACGTCTTACGTCCCCGGCGGCAGCCCGATGGTGGTGGCGTCGCAACCGTTCCTCGGCAACGTGCTGACATCCGATCCGGTGCGTCATGCGCGCACCGCCGCGGTTCTGGAGGCGGAGCCCGCGCTTGGCCTTGGCTCGCCGACCAATGCCTGGGCGTCGGCAGCGTTCGCGATGATGAAGGAATTCGAGGACGTCAATTATCCCGGAAAAATCCGTCAGCCGATCATGATGATCGCGGCGGGCCGTGACGTGACCGTCTCGACGCCGGCCATCGAGCAATTTGCCGGACGGCTGCGGGCGGGCTCGCATCTCATCATTGCCGGCTCGCGGCACGAAATGATGATGGAGACCGATCGCTACCGCGCGCAATTCTGGGCGGCGTTCGACGCCTTCGTGCCGGGTACGCCGCTGTATTGAGGCTGCGCTATTGGATGCCGCCGCCCGGCTCCAGTGTGAACAATTCCTGCGGCCGCTCGACCCCGCGCAGCGCGTAGCGCCCGACCGACACCAGTCGGCCGCGCATGCCGTCGACGGCGGCGAAGGCTTGCGACACCAGCACCGGCTGCTCCACCGACCGACACATGGTGGCGATGCGGCTGGCTTCGTTCACTGCCGGTCCGACAACGGTGAAATCCAGCCGGTCGAGCGATCCGATATTGCCGTAATAGACTTCGCCGACATGCAGGCCGAGATACATGTCGGTGACCGGCAGCAAGCCGTGAGCGCGTCGCGCGTTCAGCGCGGCCACCTCGCGGCGCGCGTCGGCTGCGGCACTGAGCGCCGCACCGCAGGCATGGGCGCGATCCGCGGCGGTGAAAATCGCGAGGATGCCGTCGCCGATCAGTTTGAGCACGTCGCCGCCATGGGCATGGATCGCCGACACCGCGACCTCGGCATAGTCGTTGAGCAGCGGGATCACCTGCTCGGGCGCGGAATCGGTAACCCGCGTGAAGCCGCGGAGATCGCTGAACCAGATCGCGGCGTCGATGCGATCGGCGACGCCGCGGATGATGCGGCCTGAGAGCACGCGGCGCGCAGCATCGCGGCCGAGATAGGTTTCCATCAGCGTGCCGGTCATACGGGTCAGCGCGAGGGTTTTCACCGCCAGCGCGAGCGACGGCACGAGACGGGCGAGCGCGGCAAGGTGTTCTTCCGAAAAGCCGCCGGGACGCCTGGTCATCCAGCTCGAATAGACCGCGTCCATTTCGCCGATCACGCCTTCGGCGGCGAACCGGTTGACGATGGCCGCGCCGCCTTTCATTCCCGCGTCGATATAGTCCTGCATGACCGGAAACCACGCGGTATGCGCCTCGGTCAGCCGCAGCAGCGTCTCGCCGGTCTGCAGCATGTGGAAGAATGGGCTCGCCCGCCAGCTCGCCGCCGCGCGTTCCTCTTCAGCCCCGAGCGCGAGACCGTCCGGCAAGGCGGTTCGGCCATATTCCACGATACCCGGCTGAGACGGATCGTGCCCCCAGCGGAACAGCCGGCCTTCGTAGACCGGGTGCAAGGTGTCGATCAGCACCAGGCAGCGGTTGACCGGCAGGCCGATGGCGCCGGCCCGTTCGCAAAAGCCGGCCACCAAGGCGTCTTCGGCAACGCCGTTCAGCCCGGCTTCCGCAAGCCAGACGGTGAGCGCGCTGATGTCATTCTCGGCGATCATGCGGTCCGAATGTGGGCCGCAATCTCGATCTCAAGTCAATCCCGGCCCGCTTCCACGAACTTGTCGGCGAGCAATTGCGGATTTGTGAAAATGGCCTCGTGACTGCCGGGCATCTGCACCAAGCGATACAGCCCAAGCCGCGACGACATGCGCGGATGCCAGCCCCATTCGCCCGGCGGCAGGGCGATGTCCTCGGTGCAGTTGAGATAGCTCTTCGGGATCGGCAACGAATAGAAGGTTTTCAACGGCACCTTGTCGGTGTGGCTGCGATGCGGTGTTGGCGACAGCATGGCGTAGGCCTTGCGGGCGAGCGCGTCGTCGGCATCGTTGATGAAGGCATCGCGCCAGATCGGGTAGGGCAGCATCACCCCGCCGTCGGGCTGCGCCACTGCGTCGAACAATTGCTTGTAATGCGGCGGGACATTGTCTTCGAGACTCTGGCCGTCGAGCAGCACGAAGGCATTCCAGAACACCAGCCGGCGAACGCGATCGGCGACCTGCTCGGCGACCGGCTGGATTACCGTGCCGCCGAAGGAATGCCCGACCAGAACGAAGTCGCGGATATCCTTCTCCTTGATGAAATCGACCACCGATTTCACGCAATCGGCATGCGTTACGTCCTTGCGATCGTTGGGCGCGTGCCCGGCCACGGTCGGCGCGTAGGCTTTGTGACCGGTCTCTTCGAGGCGCTTGACCACGGGCTGCCAGGGCCGGTTATCGTGCCAGGAGCCGTGGACGAGGACGAAGGTGTAACCCATGGTGTTCCCCCTCTGCTTGTCATTGCGGAACGATGCACGAGGGCGCAAAAGCCGCGCGACTGTCCGTGCAGTGTCTTGCGCCTAGCCGTGCAATGTCTTGCGGAACAGGGTGGGGGCGATCCCGAAGCGCTGCCGGAAACGCCGCGCAAAATGACTGGGGTTCGCGAAGCCGCTGCGCCAGGCGATGTCCGAAATCGAAATCCGCGCAAAGCGCCGGTCTTCCAGCAGCGCCTTCGCGCGGTTCAGCCGGGCCTCGATCAGCGCCGCGCCGAAGCTCGTGCCGCCCTTTGCCAGCACCAGATGCAGATAGCGTTTTGAAATTCCGTGCGCGGCGGCAACCGCGGCCGGCTCGAGCGCGGGGTCGGCGCTTTGCTCCGCGATTGTGCGGGTCAGCCGGCGAATGAGTGCGCCGCCATGCGGGGAAAGGTCCACGTCTTGATGGCCGGTGGCGAGGGCCAGCATAGCGCCGATCTGGTCGGCGACGACGCCGAACGGCAGCACAATCCGGTCGAGCGCATCGGGTCGCAGATTGCCGAGCGCGCTCGCAAGCGTCGCACCCCATGGCGAGTGATCGGCAAGCGTGATCACGGTCGCGTCGTCCGCTTGCGGCAGCCAGGTCCGCAGCCAGCGTTGCGGGATCTGCACCGACAGGCAGTGGTTCTTGTCGGGCAGCGAAAAACGGTACGGCTCGCGGCTGTTGACCAGCATGCAATTGCCGGGGGCGATAATCGCTTCGCGGCCGCCTTGCGCGACGCCCATGTGACCGCCGTGCATGTATAGAAGGTAGAAGAAATTCTCGCGGCTGCGGGCGATTGCCGCGCGGCTGCGCCAGACTTCCTGCGGGTCGGTGTCGACGAAGTTCAGATCGATCGGGCCGAACTGGAACTTGGTCAGTTGCGCTGCGAAGTTTTCGCGATCGCCGTCCGCCTTCATTTCGAGAAAGGCTTCGCAGATCGCCTCGATCCAATAGCTCAGCCCCATGCCGGGGGCGGCATCGTCAGTCGACCAGAAACCGTCCGGTGCGGTCATGGCGCGCTCGCAAGCTTGGGCGAGCAATTACGCCATAGCCTCCGGGGCGGCACAAGCGAGGTCTGCTAGCTCTTCAGAAGCTCCAGCGCCGCGGCATGGACGCGGGCGTCGCCGGCGGCGATCACCCGCCCGCCCAGGCCCGCCGGTCCGCCATCCCACGCGGTCACGATCGCGCCGGCTCCGGCCAGGATCGGGATCAGCGGCAGGATGTCGTAGGGCTTCAGCTCGGTTTCGATCACCAGATCGATATGTCCCGCCGCCAGCATGCAATAGGCATAACAGTCGCCGCCATAGCGCGAGAGTTTGACCCCCGCCTCGACCTTCCGGAAGGCGGCGCGGTCGGTCTCGTTCATGAGCAGCGGGCTGGTGGTGAACAGGATCGCATCGGAGAGGCCGCTGCAGGGCCGCGCCCGCAGGCTGCGCTTTCCGGCCGGCCCGCGATAATCGGCGGCGAGGCCGTCGCCGGAAAACGTCTCGCGCATGAACGGCTGATGCATCAACCCGAAAACGGGTTCGCCAAGCCGCGTCAGTGCGATCAGGGTGCCCCAGACCGGCATCCCGGAAATGAAGGACTTGGTGCCGTCGATCGGGTCGAGCACCCAGACATATTCCGCATCCGCACGTTCGGACCCGAACTCCTCGCCGATAATGCCATGCTCCGGGAAGGTCTGTCGGATCAGCGTGCGCATCGCCTGTTCGGCGGCGCGGTCGGCGGCGGTCACCGGATCGAAGCGACCCGCCGGCCCCTTGTCGTCGATGCCGAGCGACGAGCGGAAAAACGGCAGGATGGTTTCGCCGGATACCGCGGCAAGCCGGTCGACGAATGCCGCAAAATCGATTGCCGTCATGTGTCCGCCGCGCCCCGTTACCGCTTTCACCTATCGAATAGTTGCAGAGCGGGCAACCGAACCTCTGCACCTGCGTGGGTTGCCCGACGCGCGCGCGCGTGCGACCAGAACCGCCCTGCACAACCGCTCAAGGCCGGGAACCATGTCAGCGGAGGCGCGCCCGATATCGCTCGCAACCCGCGAGACCGTCCTGCTCGTGGCGGCGCTCGGCGGCATTTATATCGTCAGCCAGTTCCTGCGGAACTCGGTCGGCGTCATCGCGCCCAATCTGGCGAGCGAACTCGGACTGTCAGCCTCCCAAATCGGATTGCTGGCCAGCGTGTTTTTCTTTTCGTTTGCGGCCGCGCAAATTCCGCTCGGGGTCGCGCTCGACCGCTATGGCCCTCGCAATTGCATGCTGGTCTGCGCCGCGATTGCGATCCTCGGCACCCTGATGTTTGCGCTGGCTGCGTCGCCAGTCTGGCTGATTGTGGCCCGCGTGCTGATGGGGCTGGGCTCGTCCTGCTATCTGATGGCGCCGCTTGCACTCTATGCGAAGCGTTATCCGCCGGACCGGTTTGCGACCCTGGTGGGCCTCCAGATCGGTCTCGGCACGCTCGGGACCCTGCTGGCGACGGCGCCATTTGCCTTCGCGGTCGCGCTGATCGGCTGGCGCATGAGTTTCGTCGCGATCGCAGTGTTTGTGCTGGTTGCAGCGCTACTGGTCTCGGTGGTGGTGCGGGAGCAGGCGGACGATCGCCCGGCGATCCGCGAGACCTTGCGCGACAGCCTGCGCGGGACGCTCGAGGCGACGCGGGTGCCCTCGTTCTGGCCGGTCTTCGCGATGCAATGCGCCGCCTATTCGAGCTTCGTGATCGTGGTCGGGCTGTGGGGTGGCCCCTATCTCACGCATATCTACGGCTTCAGCCTGACCGAGCGCGGCAACATGCTGTTCGTCGCGGTGGTCGCTCAGGTCGTGGGATCGTTCCTGTGGGGGGCGAGCGACAGGCTGTTCAAGAGCTACAAGCGCCCGGTGCTGATGGCGCAGCTTCTGACCGCCATGGCCATGGGGCTGGCCGCCTGGATCGGGATCTTCCCGCCCTGGGCGCTCCCCTTGTGGTTTATCGCCATCGGATTTTCCACCGCGGTGCTGTCGGTTCTGATCGCGCACGGCAAGTCGCTGTTTCCGCCCGCCATGGTCGGGCGCGGGATCACGCTGATGAATATCGGGACGATGGGAGGCGTGTTCGTGTCCCAGTCGATCACCGGATTCATTATCGACCTGTATCCGTTAGCGAGCGACGGGTATGCGCTGGATGCATATCGCACGGTATTCGCTTTCCAGGCAGGACTTATCCTATTGGTTTTATTTATTTATTCGTTCTCGATCGATACCCGGCGAAATCCCCGGTCCTGGGGATAGGACAGTGATACTGACGTTTCCCCTTGCTTTTGGTGCGGCGCAATGCAATATTGCTGCAGCGCGGCAATGTGCCTTGCACATTCCCGCCGCCCTCCTTGGGCGTTTCCTCCCTAGACTTGGGCCGCTAGTTCGCTAGCGGCCCTTTTTCTTTTTGGGGCGCAGCAGCAGCCGCAAAGCCATACAGAATACGGTTTGCAGCGAGCGCGTTCGCGCGAGCGATGCCGAAGCTATTCGGCCGCCGCGCGATAGGGCCGCAACTCCTCGAGCGGGATCGCGGCGATTTGGTCGGCCAGGAATTCGATGTCGTTGGCGAGCCGCCGGAAATTTGCGATCCGCTCGTGGCTGCGCTCGTCCATGTACAGCGCACGGTTCAATTCGATCTGCAGCGCATGCAGCCCGGCGGATGGATTGCCGTAATGCTCGGTGATGAACCCGCCCGCATAGGGCTTGTTGCGGCTGACCGAATAGCCCAGCGAACGCAGAACCTGTTCGGCGGTGTCCGCCACCGGTGCGACGCAGCTGGTGCCGTAACGGTCGCCGATCACCACATCTGCGCGCGGCCGGTCGTCGCGCGATCCTGTCGCCGACGGCATCGAATGACAATCGACCAACACGGCGGCGCCGAAATCGGCATGCACGCGGGTGAACAGTTTGCGCAAGGTCCGATGGTACGGCTTGTACAGGCTCTCGATACGGCGGAGCGCGTCGTCGACCGAGATGCGCTGGTCGTAAATTTCCTGGGCGTCGCCAACCACGCGGGCGACCGTGCCGAGCCCGCCGGCGACCCGCATCGAGCGCGTGTTGGCGAAGGACGGCAGCCGTCCATCGAACATGCGCGGATCGAGCTCATAGGGCTCGCGATTGACGTCGACATAGCAGCGCGGGAAATGCGCCCGCATCATCGGGAAGCCGCGCGTGACCACGCCCGCGATCAGTTCGTCGACAAAGGAATCCTCGCTCCGCCGCAAGGTGGCATGGTCGAGCCTCGCCGCCATCAGGAACGCGCGCGGATAGACCGAACCGCTATGCGGCGAGTTGAAAACCACCGGGCCACGCCAGTGGTCCGGCTCAATCACGTCGTAAGGCGGGTCGAATTCGTCCGAAACGGTCATTAACACCGAAATCTTGCGGGCCGTTGTGCAGACGCAACATAGAGCGCTAGGGCGCTTTTCGGTATCCCTTTTCGGGCCCGGGACGCATTTATTGTGCGAGTTTGACCGCCGAAGGCCCAGCTTTCACCCGATATTTACCGGGCATCGCGCTAATGGAACAGGGGCAGGGAGATCGCGGTCGCCGTTTGCGGCGGCGCCATCTTGCAATCTCACGCCCGCAGATAGAAGCTTCCAGCCGGCCGCCCCGGCGGATCAAGAGATCGGTTGAGTGTATGAGTAACGATCTGCCGAAAATCCTGCTTGCCGAAGACGACACTGACATGCGCCGTTTTCTGGTCAAGGCGCTGCAGAATGCCGGCTTCAACGTTGTATCCTATGACAACGGGCTTTCAGCCTATCAGCGGCTGCGCGAAGAGCCGTTCGAACTGCTCCTCACCGATATCGTGATGCCGGAAATGGACGGCATCGAGCTGGCGCGCCGTGCCTCCGAACTCGATCCCGAAATCAAGATCATGTTCATCACCGGCTTCGCCGCCGTGGCCCTGAACGCGGATTCGCAGGCACCGAAACACGCCAAGGTGCTGTCGAAGCCGGTCCATCTGCGCGACCTCGTCAACGAGGTGCAGAAAATGCTGGCGGCCTGAAAAGGCAAATTTCGGTTCTTGAGTCGGTCATCCCGCTTTGCTTAAAGTTCCCGCGAATTTTCGAGGGGACTGAGAATGACACGCATCACGCGCCGGGACTTCACCACCTTCGCTGCTGGTGCGGCACTGACTGCGCTGCCGTTGCATACGGTGTACTCCCAGCAGCGGGCACCGCATAGCCGCGCGCCCGCGCTTCAGGTCGAGCAGGCGCAGATCTATCTGATCCGCGGGCTGTTCGGCGTATTCTCCAGCGGCATGGATCAGCTGGCGGCGCAATTCAAGGCGCAGGGCTATGCCAATGTCTCGCTCTGGAGCTGGACCGATGTCGATCCGATCGCTCACGACATCATTGCCGGCCATCAGAATGGCGACAACGCGCATGTTGTCCTGATCGGGCATTCGCTCGGATCGAACGCAGTGGTGCAGGTCGCCGACCGTCTGGCGCAGGCCGGCATCCCGGTCGATCTCGCTGTGACCTTCGACATCACCGAAGGCCTGCAGGTGCCGCTCAATGTGCTGCGGTTCGAGAACTTCTACCAGAATAACGGTTTCGGCCGCCCGGCGATCGAGCCTGCGGGCTTCACCGGCGAGTTCAGCAACATCAATCTGTCCGGCGACACCCGGCTCGACCACGGCAACATCGACAATGCTCCGCAGTTGCAGCAGATCGTCATGAAGCAGGTCTACGATATCACCCACACGCATGTGCGCACGCGGGTGGCGAAGCGGAAAGAGCCGCGGCAGGGATAGCTAGATCCGCCGTTTCAAATCCCCCGCAACCACCTTCGCTGCATTGTGGCCTGGCGCGCCGGTGACACCGCCGCCGGGATGGGTGCCGGAGCCGCACAGATAAAGCCCTGCGACGGGCGAGCGATAATCCGCATAGCCCAGCATCGGCCGTGCCGAGAAAATCTGGTCGAGCGACATCGCGCCGTGGAAAATGTCGCCGCCGATCAAACCGAAGTCGCGTTCGAGATCGAGCGGCGTCAGCGCCTTGCGTGCGATCACGCTCTGCTTGAAGCCGGGTGCGTATTTGTCGACGGTCGCGATCATCAGATCGGCGACGGTGTCGCGGTGGTCGTCCCAGGACGAGCCGTCCGGCAGTTGCGGCGCGACATGCTGGCAGAACAGGCTCGCGACATGCTGGCCCTTCGGCGCCAGTGAATCGTCGAGCGTTGACGGGATCAGCATTTCGACGATCGGCTCGCGGCTCCAGCCGAATTTGCGCGCGTCGTCATAGGCGCGATCCATATAGGCGAGGGTCGGCGCCAGGATGATACCGGCGGTGTGATGGTCAGCCAGCTCGCGGCCGGGCAGGGCGGTGAAACTCGGCAATTCCGACAGCGCGACATTCATGCGGAAGGTGCCCGAGCCGCATTTCCAGTGCTTCATGCGCGCGAGAAAGGCGGGCGGCAGTGCCGTGTCCGGGATGAGCTTGTCGTAGAGGAGCCGCGGATTGAGATTGGAGACCACCGCGCGCGCCCGGATGGCCCGGCCATCGTCCAGCACAACGCCAGTGGCGCGACCTTTCTCGATGATGACTTCGCGCACGCCTGCTTCGGTTTCGATGTCCACGCCCTGGGCACGCGCCGATTTCGCCATCGCCTGGGTGATTGCGCCCATGCCGCCGATCGCATGACCCCAGATGCCCTTCTTGCCGTTCACCTCGCCGAAACAATGGTGCAGCAGGACATAGGCGGATGTCGGCGTGTAGGGGCTGGCGTAATTGCCGACCACCGCGTCGAAGCCGAGCACGGCCTTGATCGGATCGCTTTCGAAGAAGCGGTCGAGATACTCGGCGGCGGATTTGGCAAACAGGTCGAGCAGCGCGCGCTGGCGCTCCATGTCGAGCTTGCGCAGCCGCTTGCCGACGAAAGCGAGCCGCAGCGCTTCGCGGAATGAGCGCGCGTTCCAGCCCTGCACCAGATTGGGCGGCTGCTGCAGGACGAGATCGCGCAGCACATCGGTGATGGCGTCGAGTTCCTCGCCATAGGCGTCGTAGTTTGCAGCATCCTTGGTGCTGAACTTGGCGATCTCGGCCTTGGTCCGCCCTTCGCCGGTGAGCAGATAGCGGCCGTCCTCCGTCGGCAGGAAATTGAGCGCGCGACGCTCCACGACCTTCAGCCCGTGCGCGGCGAGATCGAGATCGCGGATCACCTTCGGATTCAGCAGGCTGACCGTATAGGCCGCGACCGAATTGCGGAAACCCGGATGGAATTCCTCGGTCACCGCTGCGCCGCCTACGACGGACCGGCGCTCCACCACCTTCACCTTCAGTCCGGCTATGCCGAGATAGGCGGCGCAGACGAGGCCGTTATGGCCGGCACCGATGATCAGGACGTCGTAGGTCTCGGGCAAACAAACCTCGGTCAGTTAGGCTGTGCGCCTGCCTTTCACGAGGAAGGCCAAGGGGACGCCCAGCAGGAGAACGCCAACGCCGATCCAGCCGAAGATATTGGCGTCCTTGCTGGCTGCATAGGCCAGACTTGAATAAAGCAGATACCCGCACATCAGGCAGAACAGGATCGGCGTCACCGGATAAAGCGGCACGCGGAACGGCCGTTCCCGGTTCGGATCCGTCTGGCGAAGCACGATCAAAGCGAGTCCGGTCAGCAGGATGAAAAACCAGAAGACCGGCGAGGTGTAGAGCACCATGCCGAGAAAGCCGTCCTGCGACATGGCGCCGAAAACGATCAGCACGAATGCAATCGCGCTTTGCACGACGATCGCGTTGCGTGGATTGTTACCCTCGACGTTCCAGATCCGCAGCCGCTCGAGCGCGAGATCCTGCCCGAGCGCGTGATAAAGCCGCGCGCCGGTAAAGATGCTGGCGTTGATAGTGGAGGCTGCGGCGCAGATCACGATGACGCTCAGGATGATCGCACCGCTTGCGCCGAAGGCCGCGCGCATGACCGATGCCGCGACGGCGTCGCTCTTGCGGATGCCGTCCAGCCCCAGAACATTGAGGTAGGCGATATTGATCAGCACATACAGCACCGTCACGACCGCCGTGCCGATCAGGAGAATGCGGATCATGTCCCGCTTGACGTCCTTCAGATCGGCCGAAATGTAGGCCGCTTCGTTCCAGCCGCCATAGGTCAGCAGGATCAGCACCATCGCGAGTCCGAACGCACCGATGCTGAGATCGGCCGCGGGCGCTGCCGCGGGCGCAACGCCGCCGCCATAGATGAAGCCGACCAGCGCGATCGCCGCGAGGGCGCACGATTCGAGCACCGTCAGGACGTTCTGTGCAGTCTTGCTCTCATACGTGCCGGCAAGGTTGACGAGCGTGAAAATGAACAGGCCCGCCGCGCCGTAGATCGCCGAGCCGTAAGCGCCGAGTGAATAGATCTGTTGCGCATAGTCGCCCAGGACGAAGCAGATGGCGGCAATCGCGCCGGTCTGGATCACGGTGGTGCGGGCCCAGGCGAACAGGAAGCCGACCCCCTTGCCGTAGGCGCGGGTGAGGAAATGATACTCGCCGCCGGTGGACGGATAGGCGGCCGCGAGTTCGGCATAGACCAGTGCGCCGATCAGCGTGCCGAGACCGCCCAACACCCAGGCGGCGATGAACCAGAAATCGCTCGGCACGTTGAACGCCACGATCTGCGGCGTCTTGAAAATGCCGATGCCGATGATGACACCGACCATCATCAGCGCCCCGTCGGTGACCGAGAGGCTTGCGCGCGGAGCGCCGGGGCTTTGCGTTGTCATGACGATGGTCCTGCGCGCGGCGCAATTAAAAGAAGGACGCCGGAGCGTCCTTCCTGTTGTCGCTTATGTTAAACCGTGGATTGCCTAGGCCTTCGAGGCCTTCCAGTTGTCGCCGGAGATCGAATCCCCCGACACCTTGCCGGTGAAGGTCTTGCCGTCCACCTTGAAGGAAATATCCGCACCGGTGAGCTTGCCGTCGGTGATCTCGACGGTCTTGCCGCCGATATCCGCCTTGCCGGTGAAGAACTGGTATTTCTGATCGAGGTCGAGGGTCATTTTCTGCGCACCGTCGACCTGCCATTTGCCGCCGACCTTGGCGGGCACGATCCAGAAATAGACGTTGCGGCCGTTGACGTTCTCATGCACCTCCGGCTTCCAGTCGCCCATGTCGAAGGCATGCGAGACGATGCGGCTGCCGGGCTTCATGGTGTCGAGGATCTTGGGACGCAAACGCAGGTTGATGTCGGTGAGCAGATACATCGCCATCACGTCGGCTTTCGACAGATCCTGCTCGAACAGGTTGGCGATCTTGAACTCGACCTTGTCGGTGACTCCCGCCTTGGCGGCGTTCTCGTTAGCTTCCTTGATGCGCTGCGGGTTGATATCGACGCCGAAACCGCGGGCACCGAGCTTGGCGGCCGTGACTACCATGCGGCCATCGCCGCAGCCGAAATCGATCATGTAATCGCCCGGACCGACCTTGGCGAGCTGAAGCATCCGATCCACCACTTCCTGAGGGGTCGGAACGTAAATCACATCGAGGCGCGGTTCCTGTTGGGCGTATGCGCTGCCGGCTACGGCTAGGCCCGCGGCAACGGTCAGGGCATAGACGGTCGAACGAAACGATACCAAACGCGAAATCATCAGCAGGCTCCCTGTGGGCAATGTGCGGTGGACGTCCCGGCCGTCGCCCGGGTTGGAACGCGTACACCTTAGGGCCGTTCCTTATTCCCTTTATGGCGGTTTTGGAACCGTTTGCGGCAGCGCGGGAAATAGAATGCCGTGCGGCAGCTTGCCTCAAGCCGGGGGAGCGACTATAGGGGCGCCTCGGTTTCGCAAGCGAAACGGGCGCGTAGCTCAGCGGGAGAGCACTACCTTGACATGGTAGGGGTCACAGGTTCGATCCCTGTCGCGCCCACCACGCGGTCTGGACGACTGCCCTTTTTCCTATATTTGCTAAAAAGGCCCGTATTTGGCGGGCTTTCCCCGCCGCCATTTTTGATTTTCGGTCTCTGCTGAGACAACCGGGCGTATTTCCGGCTCTGTCTCTGGCTCGGAATTTCCTGTTCCCGGCGGCTTTAGGGCGCTGACTTTTCAATGGACGAATGGCGTATGGCCGGCTTTCAGCCTAGGCCAAAAGCTCAGGCCGAAAGGTCCAGTCCCAGTCGCTTCAGCTGTTGCGACCATTCGGCAGGGGCATCGCTCAGGCTGGCTGCGCTGACGCCGCGGGGCAGGCGACCCTCGATGGCAGCCTTGACGAGGGTTGGCGCGACGAAGGCCAGCGAGATCGTCATGTTGACGTGACGGACGCTGCAGTTGTTGCGGACGGCAATCTGCTCAGTGCTGGTCGCGGTGCCGATCAGCTCGTCCAGCCAGGCCCGGCCGCGCGCGATCGACTTGACTAAAGTGGCTCTCCGTTCTGGTTTGATTGTACGGACCTGGTGGCGAGACAAGTTTGCCGGCAACAGGATCTCGCGGGCCTTTTTCGACAGTGGTTTGCGCCACGAGAGCAGGAGCATGCCGTTATCGGCCGCATCGAATGTTGCAAGGGGTGGTGATGACTTTTGATCGACAGCATCGTGAGCGACGGGATTGATGAGCGTCATCGCGAGTTCGTTCTTGCGCACCTCGATGCGAGCGATCTTCGAGACGAGGATGTTGCGGAGATTTTGGTCGGCTTTAGCGATGCCCGGACTGCCCCCATTGTCTCCGACCGCCTCGATCACCACCGCCTCAATGTCGGACGCGGGCACGCGGGTGATCGAGCCGGCAGAAGCACTTCCGCGCAGATTCGGCCGCGACACGTAATAGCGATAGCGCACCCGGTTCTTAGTCGCATGGGTCGCAATCATTGGATGGCCGGCATCGTCAAACAGCATGCCAGCCAGAAGGGATGCTGATCTGGTCCGGGTGATGGTCCGGTGCGACCGTTGCTCCGTCAATCGGGTTTGGACGGCGTCGAACAGGTCTCGGTCCAGCAGCGCAGGCTGGGGGCCGGGACATATCTCGTCCTTGAATTTGACCTCGCCGACATAAAAGCGGTTGCGCAGCATGTAGAACAGAGGACCTTGGGTGAATGGCACGCCTCCGCGGATGCGGCCATTCGAGAGTACTCTGACCCTGGACCGTGCATTGCGGTCGCTAAGGTCGGCCACCAGCCGGTTAACGCTCCCCAGTTCCAGATAGCGCTGGAAGATCGTTCGGACCAGTTCCGCTTCCTGCTCAACGATGGTGAGCTTGCCGTCGGCCAGTTCATAGCCCAGCGGCACCATGCCGCCGACCCAAAGCCCCTTGCGCTTTGAGGCAGCCACCTTGTCGCGGATGCGCTCGGACGTGACTTCCCGTTCGAACTGGGCAAACGACAGCAGCACGTTCAGGGTCAGGCGACCCATCGACGTGGTCGTATTAAACTGCTGGGTCACGGATACAAATGAGACCCCATGTGTATCGAACAGCTCCACAAGCTTGGCGAAGTCGGCCAGCGACCGCGTGAGCCGGTCGACCTTGTAGACCACGATGATATTGACCCTGCGCGCCTTCACGTCCGCCAGAAGGCTCTGCAGCGCCGGACGGTCGGTCGAGCCGCCGGAGAAGCCACCATCGTCATACCGGGTTCGCACCAGTGACCAGCGGGCATGAGCCTGGCTGCGGATATAAGCCGAGGCCGCATCGTACTGGGCATCCAGCGAATTGAACTCCTGGTCGAGACCAGCATCGGTCGAGACCCGGGTATAGATCGCGCAGCGGACTGATTTGGAGTCGGTCGTCATGCTTCCACCTCGGGAGCATTTTTGTCTCGCAGACCAAAAAAGCGTGGGCCGTTCCACTGCGTACCAGTGATGGCAGAGGCGATCTTCGACAAGCTGTCGTAGGTGCGGCCATCCCAGGCAAATCCTTGGCTGACCACCATCACGCGATGTATCTGACCGTTCCATTCCCGGGTCAGCACCGTGCCGGGTGACAGCGTTCGTCGCCGCCGGCTGAATGTCTCCGTCAGGGACGTGCTTGCATGGTCGGACGGGTTCGAACCGATCTTCTTCAGCAACTGAAGCGACCCGGCGTCGAGATCGCCCAGCGCATCAGCCTGGATCCGGTAGGAGATCATAGCAAACAGCAATTGCCGGGAAAGGTGAGGGGGCGCGGGGCGTCCCGTCACGCTCTGCCAACGGGCCCGCAAGTGTTTCAGGTCGAGACCGCGCACATGCGCGATCTCATCCTCCAGCGAAACACCTGCTGCAATGGCAACAGATTTTGGCCGTCGCATCGGGTCAGGCCGCTGCTTTCGCGTTGGCGGCAGATGCACGCTGGTGGATGCGGTAAATGCGCCCCTTGTCTGTCGGTTCGGAGCGCAGATCCAGGTTCAGCTTCTTGCGAATGACAGCGGCGAGAAAACCCCGCACCGAATGCTGCTGCCAGCCGGTAACCTGCATCATCGCATCGATCGTCGTGCCCGACGAACTGCAAAGCATCGCCAGCACCTGCGACTTTTTCGTTTTTGAGCCATGGCCCTTGGCGGAGGTTCCTGTTGAACGAGCAGACGCCGTGCGGAAGCTAGCTTTGCGGGCGAACCGGTCCCCCGACTTGCGGTGCTTTAATTTTGATTTACGCTTTGCCGAATGACGCGGTGAGATTGCTGGCTTGATCATGCGATCCTCGTGACTTTACGCGGCGACATCCGCCGCACTGCCACGGCCCCGCACATCAGACGGGGCAAATCTCATGGGGCGCTGTGCGCTCCAGCACCCCTAGTAACGCTCCATTCGGTCAGGAACTCCAGTCGTTTCTGACGAACGCGGAGGCGAATAATTGTCCTTTCGCGCAGCAGTACTGGCTGGAACCCTCATACCTCCGGTTCGAATCTCTCCATCTCCGCCAAAACTATAATGATTTCAACTGCTTATAGACCCTTAAATTCTAACCCCCGACAAAACCACCGGCCTGGCCTCGGAAAGACCCGACCACTAGCATGGGCGTAGCCGCGCTCCGCCTTAACGGGCTGCTCCATAACCTTCAGGACCAGCGGCGTGTCGATGTCCGCGACGGGGAGCTTGCCTAGGATTGGATAGGCGAACGTCTTCATCGTTGAAAGGAATTGAGCGCGGTGTTTAGGATTGCGCCACTTAATCGACTGGGCGTCAAAGTATCCCTGAGCGGCGGCCTCGAATGTCACCGTGGCCGCTTCGGCCTTCACCCGTTCGGCGCGCGCCGCCGCTTTCGCTTGAAGAGGGTCTATGCCGTCCAGGAGTTGGCGGCGGGCGGCCATGACCTTCTCCCGCGCGTCCTTAAGCGACACCAGCCCCACAGGACCGAAACCAGCCCACCGCTCCCGGCCGTGAAGCTGGTATCTAAAAAGCCAACTGACCCGGTTCCCAGCGCCCTTCCCCTCCATCACTTGGAGATAGAGACCGGCGCTTTTTCGTCCCGATGGCGGCCGGGGATAGCGGCCAGAGCTGATAGCTGGCGCTCTTGAGTAAACGTGCGGACCTTCGAAGCCATAATCCAACCCCCGGCTAAACCACCGTTACAGACATCGAAAACCTAACGAGGTCTAACGGCTAATATCGGCCAAGACCGAAGCGGAGGAAAGCCAATAAATGCCTTAGAATCAAAAGGTTAATGCCGATACGGCGGGGCTAATCGGACCCTAGCGGAGGTCTCCGAGGCGGGCGGAGGCGGCCTCCCTCTCCGCCAGACATCTATGAAATCGTTGATAATAATCCGTCATTTAGAGCGACTTCAATGAGTGTAATTCGCGATCGAGAGTAAGATGCGCGGCCCAGCCGCCATCTTCTTGTTTCGCTAGCGGTTGCCGCCGCCGCCACCGCCGCGGCCACCACCGCCGCCGCCGCCGACTGCTGCGGGATTGCGGCCGCCGCCGCGCATTTTCGCCGCCGCCGCGTTTACCTCCACCGCCACCACGGAATTCGTTTCCGCCCGCGGTCGCTAATGTCGCTGCACTGGGCGCCATTTAACAAGTAGCCGACCGCGAGAACGGACGCTGTGCATGTTTCCAAATTGGCTGCGGGACAAAGAATCACGCGCACTAATGGGCTGGCTTTCGGCAGGAGCTGCCGGTCTTTGTCTCGGAGGTTGGACGGTCTTCACTTATTTTTTTGAAGATCCGCCTTTCTCCGCTCCGTAAAGGCCCGCGGCCGAAATGATCAAGCCGGTCCCGACCCTTTCAATCCGCGCCGATTACCGGGTCTGTCAGGCTGAGACTAGCGAATTCTGTCCGACCGGGTCGGTTTGGATTGCTTGCGACAAAAGCTTTGCGGAGTGCGCAACGACAGAGTGCGGTTCGTTTTCGATCACACTGCCGAAAGTGGCTCCTACAAAATCAGGCGAGTTTCTTACAATTGTGGCCGGGGTTCAATGCAGCGCTTCCACCAAATAGAAGTCCCGATGTGAGGACACGCGCCTTTGTTATTGTAAGCCAAAGCTTGATCGCGCCGGGCGGCGCGATTTGCCAAGCGAGTTCGTTAACAAGATAGACAAGGTGTGGAAGGTGAACCGTTGGCTATCCGTTACGAACCGCCAACTTTCTATTTCCCGAAAGCTGGTCATTGCACCCGCTGCTCTATCGGCTTCGGCACCACCGACACCGCCGTCATGGTGTTGGAGAAGGTCGTGCTGGACCACCATGTAGGCGGTTGAGATGGCGTTATGGCAGCGGCAGTTCACTCCGATCTGTCAGCATTGTGCCTCGCCCAGTGAGGACGCCTCCGCGGACAAGACGAAAATCTGCGCCGGGTGTGGTTTAGAGCTCGTTATCCCTCGGCTTACTGGCGCGGAAGGACTTACTCCTCGCGATGCGAGCAAAGACTGAGGCGAGCGGCAAACCGAGCGTCTCGCCGAATTGTTTGCGCGGAATGCGGAGTTTTGTTCAATGGGCGGGCTGACGCAGGGTGTTGCTCGAACGCCTGTCGGCAAAAAGCCTTTAGACGTCGCTAGAATAGCGTTACCGCAAATAGGTGAATTTCTGGAATTCAAGCACAGCATGAAGGACGTCCGGCGCGCTGGCGAAGCTTTGGCTGGCAAAATAAGCTGGAGTGATGGTCAGAACGCCGAGCATGCTATCCGAGTTTTCGCGGTGCGCCGGATGCTTACCGCACTGCCGAGATCAAGCGCCTCGCGGGCAAGCTGGACGCGGTAGATGTGCTAGAACGTCTCAGCCAAGCATTCTCCTACAGCGCGAGCCATGTCTTCGATCTGACGTGCTCCCCCCAAACTAGGCCAGTTTGAACTGGAATTTTCCATTTATGATCCCCCTACGGAGGCGAGGAGAGTTCCATGAAGGCATCGAAGTTTTCAGAGACGCAGATCGCATTCGTGTTGAAGCAGGCTGAAGACGGTTCGGCAGTCGCGGAAGTCTGTCGCAAGGCCGGGATCAGCGAGGCGACATTCTACAACTGGCGCAAGAAGTATGCGGGGCTGATGCCCTCGGAGATGAAGCGGCTTCGTCAACTCGAGGATGAGAACGCCAAGCTGAAGCGGATCGTCGCCGATCTGTCATTGGACAAGGCCATGCTCCAGGATATTCTATCAAAAAAGCTTTGAGGCCTGTTCGCAAGCGCGAACTTGTCGACAAACTGCGAAGCGAATGGAAGGTGTCGATCAGGCGCGCCTGTTCAACCCTCTGCATCGATCGCGCGCTTTATGTTTACAAGTCGAAGCGAAGCGACCAGGCCGCCCGTAAAAGCCGGATCAAGGACATCTGCGAGACACGCGTGCGGTACGGCTATCGGCGTGTCCACGTATTGCTGCAGCGTGATGGCTGGGCAGCCAATATCAAGCGCGTCTATCGTCTCGACCGCGAATTAGGCCTGCAATTACGCAACAAATCGCCAAAGCGGCGCGTGAAGGCCAAGTTGCGCGAAGGCCCCGTCGATGCGCGCCAAGTCAACGAGACATGGGCGATGGATTTTGTCCACGACCAGCTCGCGACCGGCCGCAAGATCCGGGTTCTGACGATCGTCGATACCTATTCCGCTTCTCCCCAGCGATTGATGCGCGGTTCAGCTATCGCGGAGAGGATGCCGTGCAGACGCTGGAGCGTGTCTGCAAGATCGTCGGTTACCCGAAAGCCAACCGCGTTGATCAGGGTTCGGAGTTCATTTCGCGTGACCTTGATCTGTGGGCGTATCAGCGCGATGTCGTTCTCGACTTCTCGCGACCCGGCAAGCCAACCGACAACAGCTTCATTGAATCCTTCAACGGCAAGCTACTCGCCGAGTGTCTGAACACGCACTGGTTCATGAGCCTTGACGACGCCGGCATGAAAATGGAGGATTGGCGTAGAGACTACAACGAGGTCCGGCCACATAGCGCAATCGGCAACAAGGCGCCGATTTCGTTGTTGAACGGCTCATCGGCGCCCCTGCCGACATGAGCCCTAAACCCGGAAAATTCCAGCGCTGACTGGCCTAGTTTTGGGGAGCACTTCATAACCGGAACAGATTCTGCCTATAAACGAGGACAACTTGGGGAGCAGGTCAGCAAAGTAAACCGGACTATTTCCAAATTGAGTACGACCGCTCAGCGGAAAAGGTTTTCGTCAGACCTTACTTTGGTCCGGTGTAGGCGACGCAATCTTATGATGACGCGGAAGTCACTAATCGCGACAGGGGCGACTTAAAAATTGTATTGGTAGAGGTCGACGAGATTGAAAACCTAAGAGCTGGTGACCCCAACTATTTCGGCGATGTTCAATCCTTAGACAGACTTCGCGGTTTAACACAATCGGGCGAATTCGAAGGCTTTCCCACGGGTCCTATTGCCTGCAGTCCTGATTGTTAGGCGCATTGTCGTCGCGGCGATAGTTGGGATTTGGCAAACATTGGGAAATATTAGCGACATCCGAATGCGGAAGATTAGTGTAGGAGCGCAGCTATGATGTCGACTATGAACCTCTGGGAGGTGCTGTCCCATGTGATCAACCTTGTTGTCGCCTATGCGCTGGCGCTCCCGATCGGCTGGAATCGAGAGCGCGAGGAACGCAGCGCCGGCATTCGGACGTTTCCCCTTGTCGCGATGGCCGCCTGCGGCTTCGTGCTGGTAGCGATCGGCGTCCTCGGCGCTGCTTCGCCCGGCCAGGCGCGCATCCTGGAGGGATTGATAACCGGCATCGGCTTCATCGGCGGCGGCGCGATTCTGAAGCACGGGACGCAGGCATTGGGAACGGCGACGGCGGCAAGCCTGTGGGCGACAGGTGCGCTCGGGGCAGCGATAGGTTACGGCCTTTACGATATCGCCGTGATCCTCAGCGCGGTCACCTACGTGACCTTGCGCTATCTCGTCCCACTCAAGGATGTCGCCCGTGAAGCAGATCCCAAAGAAGACCGGCGGGACCCTCAATGAGTCGTTGATGTTGTTCGTCCGCTTGCAGAAGCCTCCGGTGCGATAGTGCCGACCGGCGGAGTAGCCTTCCGACCCTCGGCAGGATCACGGGCGCGGCAATGAGGGCAAGGTGCGCCGATCGCCCAGACAACAACAATCGCCGGCTTGACGATGGCTCGCAGCAACGCGATGGCCTGTCCCAAAAGCGCGCTGCCGTAGAGATTGTCGACGACGCTGCCGGCGTACTTGCCGATTCCGGTCGTGGTTGCGAGGCCCTTCCCGCAGTCCACCAGGAGCCCCACATGCCCGCAATCCAGCCAAGGACGGGATACGGCCCAGGCCGAGGCGCCGCCATAGAGGAGCCCGCAAGAACCACAGCCACGGGCAGTTTCCTCGGCAGGCGCAGACGGCGCATCATAGTCGACCGCCACCCGTCATCCTCGGGTCGCTATCGTCTCTGCGACCGTTGCTGTCGCGATACCCGCGGTCACGGCGCCATTGTTGTCCCATCCGTCTTCGTTGTTCGTTCAGGATTCCAAGGAAAAAACCCCCTTGTTCAAGCGCCAGCCGCGGCGACAAACATCGCGATCGCGTTCGTCCGGCCGCCTTGTCGGCCGGCCGCTATAGCCGCAACTCGCCCTCGGCCTCACGCAGCTTCAGGTCCTCGATCTGGATCGTCACGTGAGTCAGGCCGAAGCCTGTCTTCATTGCCTCCTGGGCGCTGAGAAGCGTCGACTGGCCCTGGCTCATATCGGCGACGACGAGATGGCAGCTCATGGCGTCGAGTCCGGAGGTGATCGTCCACACGTGCAGATCGTGAACCGCCGTCACGCCGGGAATGCCCAGTAGTTTTCCCTCCAGCAGCGCCATGTCTACTTCGGGCGGCGTGCCCTCCATCAGGATATGAATCGCCTGCTTAAGCAATATCCAGGTTCGCGGAACGATGAAGAGCCCAATGCCGGCGCCGATGATCGGGTCGGCCAATGTCCAGCCGGTGAGCATGACTACGCCCGCGGCAACGATGACGCCGAGCGAGCCCAGCATGTCGCTCAGAACCTCGAAGTATGCCCCCTGGACGTTGAGGCTTTCGGATGAACCCGCGGACAACAGTTTCATGCTGACCAAGTTCACCGCCAGGCCGACCACTGCCACGATCAGCATCGGTCCACCAAGAATTTCCGGCGGGTTCAGGAAGCGCTGGTAGGCCTCGTAGAGGATATAGATCGTCAGCAGCAAAAGGACGACAGCGTTCGTCAGGGCCGAAAGAATCTCCATGCGGACATAGCCGTAGGTTCTCTGCGGTGTCGCTGGCCGTTCAGCAAAGCGGATCGCGATCAGCGCCAGCGCCAGGCCGCCCGCGTCCGTCAGCATGTGCGCCGCATCCGCGAGAAGCGCGAGGCTGCCAGTCCACAGTCCGCCGACTACCTCCACGACCATGAAGGTGGTGGTGAGAGCCAGCGCCCATATAAGCCTGCTCTTGTAGCGGCCAGCGGACGTTTCGGATGCACTAGCCGCGTCATGTGAGTGTCCTGCTTTCATACACTATTCCCTAAGTGCCGGTGGGGACGCTGCCGCGATGCCGCGCCAGTCCCGGAGCAATGTCCTTGCACACAAATCTGACAAGAGCGGGTGCCCCCGCCCTCGACCGTCTCCGCTTCGATGTGCGCCGTGTCCCGAATCAGGACCACCTTCGTAATGGTCTTGGGCCGGTTATGTAGCCCTGCTCCGGCGCGGTTACGGGGTTAGGGCACCGATCAAAGGTACGCACAAAAGAGTTTCAAGCGTGCCCCGAATCGGTCCGCTTGATATGCGGAGGCAACGGGCCTTCTTGCCCGTCAACTTTCTCCAAAAATTCGGTGAGAAGGAACAGGCTCACATCATCAAAAGTGTTGTGCCCTTTCAAAAATGGCTGCTCCAACAGCTGAATGAGATAAAGAGCATAAACAAACAAATAGCAGATAAACCCGAACATCAGCGCTGACTCAGGAGAGCCTTCCGTCTTCAGGAATAGCAACAGCAGAATGATTGAAACAACGAGCGTTTGCACCAGTACATGGACCGAGGGCACAAACTGAACCTTCTGGATGTGATAGATGCGCAACACGCTCCGGCGCAGCGAGTCTTGTGCAGTCCGCAGACGGACAATGTAATTGGCGGGGACGCCGAGCTGATCTAGATTCGCGAACAACCCCGAGAGTCTATCGATCTGGTCGAGAGCCGGTCGCAAGTTGCTGTGGCCTCCCGCATGACCAAGTCCGTGCCGAAGTAAATCCACGATCTTCGTAAGGGTGACGCGGCAGGACTGAAGGTCGACCTTCTCGTTTGCCGAGGCGAAGCTTGTAACGTCGCTATGGATCGCCTCGAGAGCGACGCGAAGCTCACTCGGAATCCGCTCGGCCTCCTTATAGTCGGCAAGCACGCTGGACAACAGAAATCCGAGAATAAAAATCGCCCCTGCGATGCCGCTGGTGAGCAGTGTGTTGAGCGTTAGGAACTCCAGCGAGAACCAGTGAACTGCGGCTTTAACGATGCTCAGAAAGACGACGACTGCTATCACCATAAAGAAAAGCTTGAACTTCTTCGCAACATTCAGTGTAGGCGAAGCGTCGGAATGGCGGTGGAAGCCGTGCAGTAGTGTCATCGGGGACCTTGTTACACAGGAATGGATACCTGCAACTGAATACCGCTATTCGGCCGTAGGGGAAAGCTAAACTCGTGGCTCCGACCCCTCCACGTCCCGGGCTTTGCGCGGGGTGAAGCGAGCGTAGAGCGCAGCAACACCAGGAGTGTCAGCATCGTGACGCTGATAAGCGCACCGATGACGAAGGTCGCCAGCGGCTCTAGACCTCGGCACCGGTTCCGGTCGCCAGCGCCATAGGCGGGACGCCAAGCAGCATTGCGATGTTCTTCTCGTCCTGTCGGCACGTCGTCATAGATGGCGCCGAGATGCTAATCAAGGCGCCCAGCCTGAATTTCGAAGGCATCATGTCGAAGCGAGTGAATTCCGTTTATCGGTCGGAGCGCTGGCAGGGTTGGGTGAAGACGCCGTGTCAATACGCGAACCTCAACTAGTAAAAGGCGTGGTCCTGATTGCCCACGACGCTGCGCTGCTGCCGCCATGGGCTATGCTCCATTAGGGCAGTCGCCCAGCCGCAACAACGCCGGCATCGCGCACGAGAGAGTTCGCATCGTCATCTCAAGAAGGCGCTCGGAGACGGCTGCTGCTGCGTGGCATCGTGCATTGCCCTGCAAAATGAAAAACCTGAATTTATTTCCTTAGAGCCCAGATCTTCACGGTTTCTGCGGAGGTGCTCGCCTGCACCCGATTGCCCAGACGGTACCGGATTTTGAAGTTAACGATCTACTTGGCGCCGATGGTGAGCGACACACATCTCTGCACTCGCTGAGTAGATAGATGACCTTTGATCCACATCGGTTCCGTGCGCCGTAGGTATGACCTTGCATCGGCTGATGGGCATGATGGGCATTCCTGGTATCTGCTTTGGCGGTTGAAGCGCTTGCGCCGCCGTCGTCGGAGACATATGCAAGGTCGCGACTTTGCGGCTCGTCTCGGCAACCTTCTCTGCAGGTAAGTCACGGTTGGAAGTGTTCAAAGATGGAGGCGGCATACATGGCGGGTCGGCGGTCGCCGACGATAAGGCCGCCGACGAGAACAAGGACGTGCTGAACGGCCCAGCGCCGGATCAATAGCGGCTTTAGTAGCCGGTCCTCGCCGCCGGGCCTGACGCCGACGCATAATAACAAATCGCGATCACGTTCTCGGTTGGACTGCTTTATAGCCGAAACTCGCCCTCGGCCTCACGTAGCTGCTGGTCCTCAACCTGAATCGTCGTCTGAGTCAGGCCAAAATTGGTTTTCATCGCCTCCTGGGCGCTGAGAAACGTCGACCGGCCCTGGCTCATATCGGCGACGACTAGATGGCAGCTCATGGGTCAAGGCCGGAGGTAACGTCCACACATGCAGGTCGTGAACGGCCGTTACGCCGGGAATTGCCAAGAGCTTCCGCTTCAGACCGCGATGTCGATTTCGGGCGGCGTGCCTTCCATGAGGAGGTGGATCGCCTGCTTAAGTAATATCCAAGTCCGCGGTACGATAAATAGCCCGATGCCGGCGCCGATGATCGGGTCTGCCAATGTTCCAGCCTGAGCATAACGACACCGGCCGCAACGATGACGCCGAGCGAGCCCAACATGTCGCTCAGAACCTCGAAATATGCCCCCTTTAGATTGAGGCTTTCGGTCGATCCCGCCGACAACAGCTTCATGCTGACCAAGTTCACAACAAGGCCGAGCACCGCCACGACCAGCATCGGTCCGCCAAGAATTTCCGGGGGGGTCAGGGAGCGCTGATAGGCCTCGTACAGGATTTAGATCGTCAGCAGCAGAAGAACGACCGCGTTAGTCAGGGCAGAGACAACTTCCATCCGGACGTACCCGTAAGTCCTCTGCGGCGTAGCGGGCGTTCCGCGAAGCGGATCGCGATCAGCGCGAGGGCCAGGCCGCCCGCATCCGTCAGCATGTGAGCGGCATCCGCAAGAAGGGCGAGGCTACCAGTCCACAACCCTGCCGATGACTTGAACCAACATGAAGCCCGTAGTGAGAACCAGCGCGCCTGTAAGCCTGCTCTTGTGACGCCTTGTAGCGGTTCCTGATGGGCTACTCGCGGCTTTTGAGTGTCCTGCCCCCATTCTGACTCCCTCAATGTTGCCGGGAAGGGACTGCGAGGCGAGGCCACGCTAATTCATGTTCCTTGGACTAAGCTTACCAGAACCACGGCTTTGCTTGCTCCGGTGGCCGCTTATACGCGCCTTTTACGTGCTTCGTTACAAACAAAACCTTGTAAGAAATACAAGATGGAACGGTTACTGCCGAGGGGCGTTCAAACCACTGAGGGGCGACTGTAGGAGGCGTCGATGCTCCGAATTTTAATGACGCGGGTGGCCTAACCCTCGCAAATTCAGTTTATTTGCCGTCGGCATCTGCTTTAGCAACGGCGCCCGTGCTGAGCGCCCAAGTTCCTGTGTTGAATCTGGGACAAGTGAAGAAAGTGCACATTCGTCGCCATCGTCATCGTCATGCGCACGGACGCTATCGTACCCAATATGGCTTATATCCGTACGCCTATTTGCCGCGAACTTATTTCCCATTAAGCTACGGGCACCACAGCTTACACCATTATTCGCCTCACCATTTTGGCGGGCACCATTTTGGCGGCCATCATTACTGGGGTCACTAAATTAGCAGCGGAACAACGTTCCATGGAGCCGATTTGGTGGATCGCCCGCATAGGAACATGGTCTTCGAACGCTCCACGGCTGTATCAATCCGATGTTTTCATTTCTCGCAGCATCCGCGCCGTTCAATGCCCCTCTCGAAGACGACATTCTACAAATGGCGCCAAGTGATTGAATTTTCTTGTAAAATGAAGAGTTTCAACCGTATCGAGCCGCAGCGACAAAACGATCAGTGCTGCCCCGCAATGATCATATTTGCGGCCGCCGTCATCAATTCCAGATTTTTGAACTTCAACAGGCTTAGCGAAGGAAGCGAGACCCCTTGAATTGAGCCCCACTAGGAACGACATTACGGTGGTACGGTCGGGTTTCGTGTAATTCCGATCGCATTAGGGTGTCGGCCGCGGATGTCGGTCGCTTGCGTTAACAACCTACGAGAATTGCCATAATTATGAGATTTCGGACTACCATAGCAGCAACGGAATATTGCCGATCCTTGCGGCATTTTGTGATTAAGTCTGCAATGGCTCTGGCGGTCTTTCTGAGCCTGGTTTTTCCGCATTCCGGCGTTGCGGCGAGCTCTGTTCGTGACGCCGCTTTGCCAATAATGACCAGTACTGAGAGCGAAACCGATCTCCCCTTTTCGTCTGAAGATTTCGGAGTGGCGCAATATGCGCACTGCGCATGCCAATCGGTCGTCCGCCCAATCTGGATCGTTTCGATAGAGCGCGTCCAGTCGTTGACGCTTTACGCTGCGAGAACGAATTCGACGTCACGGCCCGATCCGGGTTTTATCCCCTTCAAGCCACCCTGCATCTGATTGCTTGAGGTCCGACGCAGTCGGACACGAGCGGCCCAGGCTTCATTCTCAGCCCTCTTTGAGAGGTTGGCGATCAAGCATTGGGCGTGCTGCATCCTGCACCCAGCAGGTTTATGCTACAAGCAGAGGTGGTACTATGTTCCCGCGCTTTCTCTTGGTCTTTGTTGCGCTTGTCGTCGGCGTTGTTGTTGCAAGCGTTGTCCCCGACGTTTCGCGAACCGCTCAGACGGCTCTAAGCTTTATGCCCCTGCTCGAGCTGGCTCAATTCAGCGCTCAACAGCCAACCACGCCTCCGAAGGCCGATATTAAGGACGCCCATAGCGGTGGCAAGGACGACGGACACGGGGCTGGGGGGACCGAAAAAGGGGAGGGCAAGGAAGGAGCCATTAAGCTAAGCGACGATCAGATTTCCGCAGCCAAAATTGAGATTGCCAAAACTTCCGACGGGACGCTCACGCGGCGCCTGACGGTTCCTGGAACCGTCACACCCGCGGCGAATCGGATCGGGCGCGTTGCGGCGAAGGTGGTTGGAACCGTCGCGGACCTCAACAAGCAGCTCGGTGATACAGTCGCGAAGGGTGAGGTTGTTGCTGTCGTGGATAGCCGCGAGGTAGCCGACGCCAAGAGTGAGTACCTTGCCGCTCAAGTAAACTTTGAACTTCAGAAGACATTGTTTGAGCGTTCCGAGATGCTGTTCCAGAAGAACATCACTGCGGAACAGCAGTTTTTGCGTGCCCGTACGAACTTTACCGAGGTACAGCTACGTTTCGACTTGGCCCGCCAGAAGCTCATGGCCCTGGGCGTGCCAGACAGCGAAATCGCTGGATTGTCCCGCGAGTCGACGGCTTTGCAGCGTTATGAGCTCCGCGCACCGCTCGCCGGGCGCGTTATCGAGCGGCTTGTCAGTCTCGGGTCTGCGGTGGGCGGCGAGGGCCAGCCCAAGGAGCTTTACGGGATTGCCGACCTGTCGCGAGTCTGGGTTGAACTCGCTGTGTCGCCGCGTGATTTGAGCTTGGTGAAAGAGGGCCAGGTGGTTCAGATCACGGCTGGAGGCATGAGCGAGCGAGCTGATGGGAAGATTGTTTTTAAAAGCCCAGTGCTTAACGCGGAGACACGGTCAGCGCGCGTCGTGGCGCAAATCGCCAACAAAGACGGCGTGTGGCAGCCGGGCGCCTTCGTGACGGCGGAGATTGTCGTCGAAGAACAGAAGGCGCCGCTCGTTGTTCCGAAGACCGCGCTTCAAACCGTTGACAAAGACCAAGTGTTGTTTGTGCGCACCCCTAAGGGGTTCGAAAAGCGCGTGGTCGCAACCGGACGCAGCGATGGCCAGTCGACCGAGATCGAGTTCGGCCTCGATCCCGGCGAAGAGATCGCGATTACGAACACTTTCACGCTGAAGGCGGAACTCGGCAAATCCGAAGCCTCTCACGCCCACTGAGGCCTTTTCTATGATCTCCCGCATCCTGGCTTTTTCGATCCATCATCGCTGGGTCGTGGTACTCGTGACAATGCTCGCGGCCGCATATGGCGTTTATTCGCTTTTTAGGCTTCCGATCGACGCCGTGCCTGACATCACAAATAATCAGGTTCAGATCAACACCACAGCAACGTCTCTCTCCCCGTACGACATCGAGAAACAGGTTACCTTCCCGATCGAAACTGCGCTCGCCGGTATCGCCGGCCTTGAATATACGCGGTCGTTGTCGCGCAACGGTTTCTCGCAGGTGACGGCCGTTTTTGGTGAAAGTACCGACATCTACTTCGCCCGCCAGCAGGTGAATGAGCGTCTTGCTGATGTGAAAGGCAGCTTGCCGCCAGGCGCGGAGCCTCGAATGGGTCCGATTTCAACGGGCCTCGGCGAGATCTACATGTACACGGTTGAATATGTGCGACCGAAAGGGATCGGCGGGGTCGCAGGAAAAGACGTCGCCAGAACTGCGCCCGGACCTATTCAGGACGGCAAGGCGGGTTGGCAAAGCGATGGTTCGTACCTTACCCCTGAGGGCCAACGGCTCAACGATGACTTTCAGCGCGCCGCTTATCTGCGCACGGTCCAGGACTGGATTATTCGGCCTCAGTTGAAGGGCGTTCCCGGAGTCGCTGGCGTCGATTCAATCGGCGGCTATGAAAAACAATATCACGTCCAGCCCGACCCGGCCAAGCTGATCGCCTATGGACTGTCCTTTGCCGATATCGCTACAGCCATCGAGGCCAACAACGTCAGCCGTGGCGCCGGCTACGTAGAGCGCAACGGCGAGGGCTTCGTCGTGCGCTCGGGTGGTCGTGTCGAGCGCATGAGCGAGATTGGCGGCATCGTGGTTGTCACGCGTGAGGGCGTACCGATCCGGGTCCGTGACCTCGCCGATGTGACGATTGGCAAGGAGCTCAGGACCGGCAGCGCGAGCGAGAACGGCGAAGAGGTGGTGGTCGGCACCGCACTGATGTTGATCGGCGGCAACAGCCGTACGGTCGCGGCGGCGGTGGACGTCAAGATGCAGATGATCAACAAATCGCTGCCCCCGGGCATCATTGCAAAGACCGTGTTAGACCGAACGCTTCTCGTCAACGCCACCGTGAAGACCGTGGCCAAGAACTTGGCGGAGGGTGCGGGTCTCGTAATACTGGTGCTGTTTCTCCTACTGGGCAACTTCCGCGCAGCGCTCATCACCGCGCTCGTGATCCCGATTGCCATGCTCCTCACAATGACGGGAATGGTGCAGGGCCGGATCAGCGCCAACCTGATGAGCCTTGGGGCGCTCGACTTCGGTTTGATCGTCGACGGCGCGGTCATCATCGTGGAAAACAGCCTGCGGCATCTCGCCGAACGGCAGCACGAGCTCGGCCGCAAGCTGAGCCAGGGCGAACGCCTGACTACAGTTCGCGAGTCCGCGGAAGAGATGATCGGCCCGACTGTCTACGGGCAGGCTATCATCATCTTGGTTTATGCACCGCTACTGACCTTCACCGGCGTGGAGGGCAAGATGTTCGAACCGATGGCGGTCACTGTCATCATCGCGCTCGTCGCGGCTTTCGTACTCTCGCTCACTTTCGTGCCGGCGATGATTGCCATTGTGATCACTGGACGCGTGCAGGAGAAAGAGAACCTCCTCGTGCGCGGTTTCAAGGCCGTGTACCAGCCGGTGCTGCGAAACGTCATCCGGTTCCCGTTGTCGTTCATCCTTGGGAGCTTCCTCTTGTTCGCTGTTAGCGCTGGCCTGTTCACTCGGCTCGGCCAGGAATTCATTCCAACGCTAGACGAGAAGAACATGGCTATGCAGGCCCTGCGCATCCCCTCGACCTCGCTTTCCCAGTCGCAGCAAATGCAGTTCGCGGTGGAGAAGGCGATCAGCCGCTTCCCGCAGGTCGCGCTCGTTTTTTCAAAAACTGGAACGGCGGAGGTCGCGTCCGACCCGATGCCACCAAACGCGTCTGACACCTTCATCATCCTCAAACCCGAAAAGGAATGGCCGAATCCCGACCTCACGAAAGAACAGCTGATTAAGGAGATGGAGTCGGTGGTCGGGAAACTGCCCGGGAACAATTTATCGTTTACGCAGCCGATCCAGATGCGCTTCAATGAACTGCTTGCGGGCACCCGCGGCGACCTCGCCGTAAAAGTCTTTGGTGAGGAATTCGAACCGATGCTAACGGCCGCGAACCAAATCGCTAACATCCTGCGCGGGCTTGAGGGAGCGGCCGACGTCTCGGTCGAGCAGGTGACAGGACTCCCGTTCCAGGAGATCAAAATCGACCGGGACGAGATTGAGCGTAGGGGCTTGAGCCTATCGGCCGTCCAAGACGTGATCGGAACGGCAATAGGCGGTCGCGAGGCCGGCCTTGTATTCGAGGGGGACCGTCGCTTTGCTATCGTCGTACGCCTGCCCGACGACATTCGTGCCGATGTCGATGCGCTGCTGAATTTGCCAGTTCCGCTGCCGACGGCTGCTGGCAAAGCAGGAACTGGTGCAAGCATTCCGTTACGGGAGGTCGCCAACATCGAGATCGCGGAGGGACCAAACCAAATCAGCCGCGAGAACGGCAAACGTCGCGTTGTGGTCACCGCTAACGTGCGCGGTCGTGACATCGCCTCCCTCGTCAACGAAGCCCAGGCGATGGTCGCGCAGGAAGTGCAATTGCCGTCAGGCTACTACATCGCCTGGGGCGGTCAATTTGAGAATCTGGCAGCGGCGCGCCAGCGACTCACGATCGTGGTACCGGTGTGCTTTGCCTTGATCTTTCTTCTTTTGTTCAGCGCCTTGGGCTCAGCGCGTGATGCGCTGCTCGTGTTCAGCGCGGTGCCGCTGGCGCTGACCGGCGGGATCTTCGCCTTATGGCTGCGGGGCATGCCGTTCTCAGTGTCGGCGGCGGTCGGCTTTATAGCCCTGTCCGGTGTGGCGGTGCTGAACGGCCTCGTCATGCTGAGCTTCATCAAGCAGCTTATGGAAGACGGTATGCCAAAGCTCCAGGCGATATACGAAGGCGCTCTCACCCGCTTGCGGCCAGTTGTCATGACGGCACTTGTTGCTTCGCTTGGCTTCGTGCCCATGGCGCTTGCGACCGGAACGGGTGCCGAGGTTCAGAAACCACTCGCCACCGTCGTCATCGGTGGTCTTATAACCGCTACCATATTGACTCTCGTTGTTCTCCCGGCGCTCTATGTCCGCTTCTCTGGACACAAGGCGCGGCCGCATATCGGCTCACATGATGATACCGACACAAGCGAGCACAAGACCCTCACCCAAGCCGCTGAATAACAGCGCATGAAGGATTGTGTAGCCAGTCATGTAATTCCGACGTAAGCGCAAGCAGGAACGATCAGCAAAGCATCGGGATGAATAGTGGATGCCGTCTACGGAGAAAGGGATAGCAACGGCGCGGTATCGCGCTACTCCCGCACCCTCGGCGAGGCTGTTCAGTGTGGCGCGTAGTTCCTCGGTCGTGGTTTGCTTATCGGCCTTAAGCGGATTTTCTGAATACACCATTTTTTGTGTCCACGAGGTAAGTACGCTACGATCGTTAAGTTGATGGGGAGTTGCGCCGCATGCCAACCGATGCGTGAAAGTCTGCCGTCTACTACGAGATTTAATATGCGTTGGATCGCGGTACTCACTTTGTCTGTTGTCATGGTTTTTCGAGCAGCCGCAGCTCAGAACTCGCTTAAAGATCACTTAGGACCGTTCGCTTCCAGCGAACCAAGTGGAATAACGTCGGCCGACATAGAAGAAATCGCAACGATCATTCAGCAAAGCGGCATCAGCGTAAACCTTGATCCATTCTGTTCTTCGGCGGAGCTGGATCACGTCCTCGACGATTGCCAATTCCGGCAATTGACGGTTTTACTCAAGAACGTTGATACTCAGCTTCTTGTTTTTAATGTACCCAGAACACTCAAACCAGCGCCGTTCGCCGTGGTGTTTCATTTCGGTCGCGGTCTTGGCGAAATATACCTCGTGTCAATGTCGGGAAATTTGATCAGGGCATACATCCAGACTGCTGGTGGACCGTTTGAATTGAACGAGACCGGCGAGGCCAAGCAGAAATTTCTAATTGACATGGCCTATTGGGCGCGAAATATCGGGCAGATTTATGATGCCTTCGGCATCGCGCGTCCAAAAAATCGTCAGTGATATCCGAAGCGAAAGGGAAGTTAATGACCGAGATTCCAGATCTTGGCGTCGTTCAGACTAGGCGCAAAACCTCGCTAGCAGTGGCAGCAATTTTTGGATTTTTGTTGCTCGTGACGACGGGGTCCCTCTGGGATCATCCGATGCACAGATCCTTTGAAGCCGTCGGGACCTATTTGATAGCGCTGTGTATATTCGGACGCGTGCTGTGTTCAATCTATATTTCAGGTCAGAAGGGCACAGAAATTATTGCGATAGGTCCATACTCGGTGTGCCGTAATCCGCTCTACGGATTTTCCTTTTTGGGTGCAGTTGGCGTGGGGATTTTGTCGGGAAGCATTATTGTCAGCATTGTTTTTGGCTTAGTTACGTGGATCGTTTTCCGAGGTGTTGTGGTGCAGGAGGAGGTGTTTTTATTGAGTAAACATGGCTTGTTTTATAGCGACTACTTAAACCGTGTTCCTCGCTTCGTTCCCGATTTTTCGCTTTGGGACAGTGGAGGGCGAATTGTCGTAAACTCAAACGGTGTGATTAGGACTTTCACGGACGCTTCTCTATTTTTGCTAGCTATTCCGCTGATCGAGGTGTTGGAATTTCTTAAGGAAACTGGTCGGCTACCGCTGCTCGTTGCTTTGCCGTAGCTCTTGAGGAAAGGTTGATATGGTCAACGAGCGCGTAAGACCAGAGCACGATGGGCGCGATTCTGGGGAATGTAGCTCGCACGTGTTCGTCTCTTACTTCCTCATTGAGCCAAAAACCAGGTCATGTCCCTGCTTTTCAGAATTTCTCTAGTCACGCCACCGAGAATTCGATCGGTCAGCGGGCTGTGGTACGAAATCCCGGCGACTATGAGGTTCGCGCCCTCGCGTTCTGCGTGAGCGAGGAGGTCCGCGCACACGGCTTCTTCAGAGCGCGAGATGTGCCGATGGCAGGCCTTTACTTTGTGACGACACAGGTGCTCCGCCATGGCCTCAAGCCGGTCGGAGAACACCTCGTCGCCGACACCGATGATCGTGACGCGTTCGGCGCGCTGAAGCAAGGGAAGTGCATCATGCACAGCGCGACGGGCTTGTGCACAGTCCTTCCAAGCCACGAGCACATGTCCGAAGCCTTTCGGCGACTGTCGTCCGAGACGCAGCACTGGAGCGCCGGAGCGGATAGCGAGTTCAGCAGGATTTGGTAGGACGCAGGCGTCGGCATCGGACGAACTCGTGATTAGCAGATCGGCGGTTAACAGATGGTCGCACATAGCTTTGTTCGGGTCACCGATGCCCGAACACCACCCGACCCCCTTCCGGTCCGCTCCAAAAACATTATCGAACGCATTCCGGGCGGCAGTCAGAGCGTCTTCCATCGCTTGGGTCTGCTCCTGGACAGAGAAGGCGTTGAGAACCAGCGCCTCCCTTATCGAAAATGGGGGCCAGGCATATGAAACCACCGAAAGGTCGGCGCCGAACTCCCCCGCCATCTCACGAGCGTGCTCAAGTGTTGATATACGTCGCTGCGAGGGCATGCATCGACAACGATTTCGCAAAAGCTCATCCGTCACTCCCATCTCTTTGAATCGCTGGAGCGCTGGGGTTGCATTACAGTTCGCATCCAGCCCCGAATAGTTCTTCGCACCGGAACACTGGCGGACGATCGGCTTAAATATAGAACGCGACTCGACGCATTCAGCCGTCAGTGCCTGTGTCCCGGTAGGCGAGAAGCCTAAGGGCATTAAATACGACGAGCAGCGTCGATCCCTCATGAACTGCGACCGCGGGGCCGATGCCGAGACCGAAGATGGTCGCCGGTACGAGCAGGGCCACCACCCCCAGGCTGACGACGACGTTCTGCAGGATCACTGACCGGGTGGTGCGGCTCAGTCCGACCGCAAATGGCAGGTTGGCGAGATCGTCCGCCATCAGGGCGACGTCGGCGGTCTCCATCGCCACATCGGATCCGGCAGCACCCATGACAATGCCGACGGTCGCATTGGCCATCGCCGGCGCGTCGTTGACGCCGTCGCCGACCATCGCGACCTTCTCCTCGGCGCGAAGCTTCTTGACCGCCGCGACTTTGTCCTCGGGCATCAGATCGCCCCAGGCCTCGTCGAGGCCGACCTCGCGCGCTATCGCCTCGGCGACCTTCTGGTGGTCGCCGGAGATCATGATCATCCG